>Ga0247770_1000212_pt1 | contig 56132 bp, 47 predicted proteins | sample UWRJL136409B6_FD_179943 | JGI IMG/M metagenome (GOLD analysis project Ga0247770, IMG submission 179943) | Plant litter microbial communities from Arlington Agricultural Research Station in Wisconsin, United States - UWRJ-L136-409B-6 | ecosystem: Environmental > Terrestrial > Plant litter >...
GTGGTGGGGGGGGGTGGGGGGGGGGGGGGGGGGGGGGGGGGGTGGGGGGGGGGGGTGGGGGTGGGGGGGGGGGGGGGGGGGGGGGGGGGGGGGGGGGAGGAGGGGGAGAAGACGGGGATGATAAAGGGAAAGCGGGGAGAGAGAAAGGGGTACGTACACAGTCGGATATCAACACGGCGGAACCGCCGTAGCTCATGGAGATGCCGACGTGGTTGGACCCAGGCGGCATCGTTATGTGGACGTTCGTGAGGCTGCAGCTCTGCGAGACGGACCACTCGATGCCTCTAGCTTGGGTGGTTTTGGAAATACGCGTTGTGTCGATGTTGAAGTTGCGCACCGCCATGTAGAAGTTCTTGGTCGGGCCATTTTCCCCTTGGAAGGGGTCGAAACCGTGGATGACTGGTTCGGTGTTGAGAGTCGGGTCGGCGACTAAAGTCGGAGGATTCAGCGCGTCGCCCACCAGGAAGGTGTAGACCAGGAGCTGGATGGGCTTTTGGATGAGGTACGTCCCTGGTGGGACGTAGATATAGGCTGGGCGGGTGCTGACGGTGTTTCCCGGTCTTTGCCATGCTGTTGCGCGTGGTCAGCCCCTTTACTTCGCGGCTAGCCGAAGTCAAAGTCTGTCTTACCGTTGACTGCGTCGTTGAACGCCCTGGACGAATCTTTAACACCGGTGTTGTCGGCCCCATATAGCAATACGTTTCGGTAGTACTGGAAAGCCGGATCGGTGCTAGAAGGGGTTGTTCCGTTGTGGTCGATTTCGGCTCGCCACCATGTCTTCGGAGGCCCGGAAATCGGGCCGGGACATGACTGCCGCTGATTTATCTCCGTACCGGAAAGCTTTTGCGGCTGTCTGGCTGCATGAGCGCTGGCAGCTACAAGAAACGTGGCAGCCAGCGAATAAGGAGCTCTCATGATATCTTCTTACACGGCGTCGAGTCGGCACGCCTTCATGGGGGAAGCTCTGTGTAAGTCAGCATGCCGCATCTCTCAATGACACTTTTTAGGTAGGGCGCATCAAACACCGCATCCCTCGGCAACGCCGTCGTTAAGTAACGAGCATCGACAGTGAAAAGACGACGCACACATTTCTTTTGGGCTTTGCGATTTACATACCATCTGACATCATACTTGGCCGCGTCCCTGGACCCCATGGAGATCGCCCACAGCGCGCGTCGCCACTTTTTATTATTTATTCTTATTGTCATGTAGGTACGGCCCGGGCATTTTTATCCCCCCTGCCTCCCCAGAAGGTAAAAAAAAGGGGACCCCATCGGATCACCAGACCATGTGTGCCAGTGCCCACTGCCACGGTCCCTTCAGTTTGCCTTTCGGTTAAGTTCGCTCAGGGCTCGCGCCGCACTGCGCCCGCATAGGGCGACGGCATGACATCCGCTGATTTGTCCGTGAGCGTTGAGCGTCGAGGTCCCAACGTCGACGGTAGGGCTGGACATTGAACCGGCAAAGCGCCCGATATTACAGCACCCATCGGTCACTTTTACCGTGCTTGTCTGCCAGTGGTTGGGAGACGCACACTGTGAGACAAGGCAGAGCAGGTATATAATGGCTTTGCCTGTGAGACATGGTGACAGTCAAGGCGGGTGGTTGGCTCTGCGATGGATGACTGGTCTCGTATTGCCTGGGCTGTGATGCGAATACGGGTGTTGAAGTTGGAAGTTCAACAAGCTAGGACCGTTTGCCAAGCCCATTGTGTCAACTGCTACGCCTTAGTGGCGAGACGTGCCGTGATCGACACACGGGTGCCTGTTTTGATGGGAATCTCACCGGCGGGAGCATTGTTGTGAGGTCTGCCCAGAGTTCATATGGGTGGTTGGCGGAAATGCAAAAAGAAGACTCTCGACGTGGGCATGATTCGAACATGCGCCCCCGAAGGGAATTGATTTCGAGTCAATCGCATTAGACCACTCTGCCACCACGCCTTGATATTAAATTCATCGACTAAACCTGCCGAAGAGGCTTGCCAAGCAAGGATACGGAGGTACACTAGGGTGGAGCGAATCTGTAGTGGGGCTTGTCCCTCCAGCGCCTGCACTCCTCCAACATCCAGCCATTTGGTGGTGAAAACTGTTGCTTTACTTCTGAGAAGAAGTCCCATGTGCTCTAGATGCGCGCTCGAGTCCTAGAGACCGTTAGTGAAGCACCAGAGAAACACAAGGCGTGGTGGCAGAGTGGTCTAATGCGATAGACTAGAAATCTATTTCCTTCGGGAGCGTCTGTTCGAATCAGGCCCACGTCGTTATTTTGGCTTTTTAACCATTGCCCTCTCTCCCTTGATGTTAGACAAACGTCCTATTTTTTGCTCTGGGCCGCGGAAAGCTTATTTGAACTGAGAACCCCATCAGGTTCCTCTGCATTGGGACTGTGTCGGGAATGTTGCACTTTGCGCTGAATCCGGAACGCATGACCTTCACTCGCAGAAGCCGGTGAAGAGTGCCACTGTCACTGCTGTGCAACTGCCCAGATCGCTGACGTCGTAGACGTCTCGGTCATCCCCTTGCAGCAGGCAGATGTACCCCGTGATCCCAACGCCGAGCACCGACTCGACGCCTTCGGAGCGCTAACGGGGAAAGTGCTCCAGGGCGCCCATCCGATTCGACCAAGCGCGCCAGCCCGCACGTTTTCTCCAAGCAGAAGCAGCAGGAAGCACACCCTCCCCACAACTTAAATGCTCCAGGTACCCTCCATCTTGAAGAATAAAAAACTACACACGGAAAACGCATTGAAAAGCTCCTGTCGAAGTGCTTTGGGGGCGATATCAAAAATATCAAGACCCTTGTTACAGGGGAGATTCGCTGAAAGACGGGAAGGCGACAGGGAGCGTAGCGTTGCACTGACTCCACGGGCTGGGCCTTTCCGCGTCACCCGAGTTCTCGGTTCCAGGGCTCTAAAACGCGGGGAGCCAGGTTCACCTTTCTCGCCTTCTATCTTAAAACATCGCCTTTGTTCTTGATCGCTCCGCCTGGGACTGTTAGATACGGACCATACTAACGATTTATTTCCCAAGTTATCAAAATTGGTTGCCCAAAAACACGCCATCCTGGATTCACTGCGTCGCATCCGAGACCGAGGGCGAGATCCTGGGTGAGAGAAGCGTGAGAGGCGCGCCGGGACCGGAACCGGAATCACAGGAGCGGGACGATCACCATGTGGAGCGAACGCCGGACCGAGTCCGTGACCAACTACTCGGGCGTGCTGGTCGCGCTTGAAGATGCCCATCTGCACAGCCACTCGTACAGGCTACGACGCCGCCCTGGATTCACCGAGTCTTCGGACGACGAGGGCGCATCCGATGACGGCTCGGAAGGCGTCATCAAGGTTGATGGCGAGCACGAAGGCACCGCCATGCTGGAGATGAGAGCCCCTGAGTACAGCATCGAGGGCCTGCGGAGGGAGGTTCGTAGGGGCGGCAAGGGCGAGAAGTTCACCGCCTACGAGTGTAAGTTGCCTTGACCCTCACTCGCTGCCCGCTTGCAATTGCATGTTGTCAGGGGTTCCGTGTGAAAGACAGGTCTGAAGCAGTGTTTTAGTGAAATCGAAGCTCATAAACAAGGCGATTCAGGATATTGGAATGGGGAGGTATAACTGGCAGCTGTTCATCTTGTGCGGCTTTGGCTGGTTTGCAGACAAGTGAGTTGCTCCCATACAGAGTTCCATGAATGATTGCTGACGTCTTGGGTAGTCTGTGGATGCAGGTAGGACACAGCTTGAGAGGTGCTACATCCGGGATGAAGACTGACAATGCTTGTACAGGGCGTATCTCTAACCCTGCCATCGCTGTCGGCCGAGTTCGGTGTATCCGAGAAGTCAGTCCGGTATACGACATCTGCCATGTTCTTGGGCCTCTGCTGTGGCAGCTTCTTTTGGGGAATCGGATCCGATATCTGGGGTAGACGAATGGCCTTCAACGCCACTCTGCTCATCACCGCGGTTTTCGGGATTTCTTCAGCATTTGCATCGACATGGGGCGGGGTTTGCGTTTTATTCGCTGCAATGGGCTTCGGAGTTGGCGGTAACCTGCCTGTCGACGGAGCGTTGTTCCTGGAGTTTCTCCCTGACGCCTCGAGTTCCCTTCTCACCTTGTTGTCAGTGTGGTGGCCCATCGGACAACTTTGCTCATCCCTTTTTGCTTGGTTCTTCATTGCCAACTGGCCTGCCGATAAGGGATGGCGCCACTTCATTGTTGCGATTGGCATTCTCACCTTCATTATGTTCGGTATTCGCTATCTCGCCTTCCGACTGTTCGAGTCACCGAAGTTCCTGCTCTCGCGCGGCAGACAGGCCGAAGCCGTGGCTGTTGTTCATGGGATCGCATATCGCAACAATCGCAAAACATGGCTGACAGAGGACATACTTGACGCTGTTGTTGACGACACAACACCTCGGCTCCCCAGACGCCTATCTACCACTAACATCCTCAGCGACAGACTGGCCGCCTTCTCGGGGGAGCGCATCCGTCCGTTGTTCAACAATCACAAACTCGGCCTCGCCACTGGGCTCATCTGGTTCTGCTGGGCCACAATCGGGATGGGCTACCCCCTCTTCAACGCCTTCCTCCCGCAGTATTTCTCTCACGATGGCAACCACAGCGGCGGCGATGACTCCCTAGCCTCCGAGCTCACAAGTGAAGCATACCGCAACTACGCTATCACTAGCATTGTCGGCGTCCCCGGCAGCCTCCTCGCAGCTTACACAGTCGACATGAAGTCACCCTTCCTCGGAAGACGCGGCACCCTAGCCATCTCTACACTGGTCTCGGCCGTGTTTCTCTTCCTGTTTGTGCGCTTTGGAACCACGCCCGGCACGCAGCTATTCTTCTCCTGCGTCGAGGCCTTTTCGCAAAACATCATGTATGGGGTCCTCTACGCTTTCACGCCTGAGATATTCCCTGCGCCTGTTCGAGGTGCAGGTACGGGAGTGGCGAGCTTCCTGAACCGCGCAACAGGGTTGGTGGCACCCATCCTGGCGGCGACGATACCCGGGGATGGCGCCACGACACCTGTCTACCTGTCGGCGGTGCTCATTCTGGCGGCCTTTGTGGGAATGTGTCTGATTCCGATCGAGACACGAGGTAGACAACGATTGTAAAAAAACATTGGCGGGTTTTTATTTTTGGTTCGATTTGACTTTTCAGTGCATATACGACATAGCGGCTTTGGAGTTATTTGACTTTCAGGATTGACGGCACTGACTGCCAGGGAAGTAACCACACGGCATGGAGTTTTGCACTACTAGGGGCACATAAAATAACAGCGGGAGGGAAAATAGCCCAGATAACTTTTATGTATGAGTAAATAAAAAGGAGATGTATGATTCCGTTGACGTGTTGTCGTTCTATGCTTTCTGTCTATGCTACCTGTTCCCCTTCGCCCCTGATGGCGCATCCACCCTCCGCTTCGTGAAGGACCTTCCCAGCGCGTCGCGCACCATGGGATCTGACCGGATCGTATTTTGCACCAGCCACTCCTTCACCTTGACCCTGACTGTCTTCACCATCTCTTCATCTCCCGTATACGGCGCCATCTCCGTCTCAAGCAGCCGCTCAGCATCATCATCAAGCCCCTTCACCGTCATCTCCAGGCGCTCCAGCCCCTTCTGCAACGCCACCTCCTCACTCACCCCCTTGCGCCCACCCACCAGCACCTGCCCACCCGACGTATCCGCCGTCAACAACGGCCCAATCTGCGAAAAGGCAATATACAACGTCACGCTCAACTTCCGCGCAAACTCAATCGCCTGAAACGGCAAGTACGGCGGCCGCCCCGCAAGCTTCGCAAGCACCGGGTTGATGAACTTCTCCAACACCACCGGGAGCCCCGGCCGCGTGACCGTGTGCAGCTCAAAGACAAACACCGACGCCAGCACCAGCCACCGCTCGAAGCGCGCCCAGTCCAAGTACCCCAGCATTCCGAGGCCGTACATCGCCGCGGCGGCGATGGCATAATACGGCACCAGAATCGATGCGCCGCGCATGACGTAGTCGCGGATCGTAGTGCAGTGCTGCCAGCGCACGGCGTCGGGGCCGAAGCGCTCGTAGGCGAAGCGCCGGGCGGGCTCGGAGAGCGTGTCGGCGGCGGTCTTGAGGTGCACGAAGTAGGCGTTTACGGCGAGCGGGTCGGCGGACGACACGGCTTTGTCGGGGTGGTAGAGCGCGGCGAGGCGGCGGAAGCGGGATTTGATCTCGCGCTCGGTGGCGGAGAGGGGCACGCCGAGGTCGGTGTAGAAGGAGGAGGCACGCTGCATTTCGTAGTCGGCTTCGTAGATTGTGTAGAGGAGGTAGATGGACACGACGAGTATGTGGATGCGGCGTCGGTGCTCGGCAAAGCAGGGCGTGCCGGGTTGGGGCTTGGGGTCGCCGGCGCGGATGGTGATGCCGTAGTAGATGGATTGGACCCAGCCGGTGACGAGCTGGAGAGGGGTTAGTGGGTGTGCTTGGGGATGGGAATGAGAGAGGAGAGGATACGTACGTTTGGGAGGAAACTCCAGCCTAGGAGGGAAAGGAGGCCCGACATGGCTGTGGTTGTGGGCGGTCCGCGATGCGCTTTGCGATGGTGATAAGCTCTGAACAGCTATCGATGGTGGGGTTGAAGGTCGGTCAGATCATCGCAAAAAGGCGTAGAATGCGAAGGATAAAAAAGAATGGACGATGGTTCCCGGTATGCGTCCAGAAAGACAAAGAGCGACTTGGTGGACGAAAGAATGGGAATGAGGGTGGTGGTGGGACTGTGGCACAAAGTCGCGATTCGCGTGTTCACATTTCAACATTGACACAGTGGTCAACTTGTCCACAACCCTTGTCCGGGTTCAGCAGCGGCGATTGGGATTCCTCAATCCTTCGGTGCAGGGTACGCGGCTAATCCTCGGCCTGGGTAGGCACCCTGAAGGAGCGCCTGGAAAAGCCTTGGGGTGGGTGCTGCAGGCAGCCAAGCAAAGTGAATTTGGCATAAGTATCAACTTCCATTGGAATTCCAATTCGCAACCAACTGCAGTCCCGCCAACATGTCCGCAATCAGCTGTCCGGGTCGGTATTGACATCTGCATTTTGAATGCAACTTGGCATCGGTTACCAGCCTGCAATGCAACGCGTTCAGACCGCCATCTCCCGGCCGCTTCTCTGAACCCGGAGACTTGCGCCGAACAGATCATGCAGAGGCCTTGAGTGTGGTAGCACAACCAACAACGGTCACGTCAGCAGGACCCCTTCCTTTTGTAAAGGAGCGGTTGGCGATGCATCATTCTGCTGTCAATAATGCTCACGACACCGCAGCGCTCGCGCCCCGGCGGTGAATGCCGCGGAGGGGTTGTTCCTGACGAGGAGATAAGCGAATGTGGGCTGCTAACAGGTGTCACAATCTTGAAGCCTCGAGGCTGAAGAGCACGACCAAGGGGCCGCCTTTGCGTTACATCTACCACTATATTCTGTCTGTCCCGCAGTCAGTGAGATGAAAGCCGGATACCACATTCCTCTCTTGTTCTTCAGCCGCTTAATATTCCCCCTTCCAACGACATCTATATGACCATTGATCAAGACGGCAGTAGGTTAGACAACACCGCCCAATATCCAGCTGAATACAGTTACAGCCCTCTTTCGACCTCTTCAAGATGCTCGAGGATCCAGGATTCAAAAACTATGGTTAACTTGGCAGATGCTCTGCTTACCTGTGACATCAGACCCTCTTGGAGGTGGGCAGCAAACCGTTGAATTGCACGGCTGTTGGTTCGAATAGGGGTGTGCGACGTCCTGCGGGACGTAAGCAGTGCTTCTCCCAGTCCTTTTTTTCTCCACGACTTTACGCGAGCAATTGGCACGCCCGCCCGGTGGCAGTCGACGTCCGACCCGTCACTGGTGCCTCGGTACCCCAATTGGGTCTGCGGGGGAAGCAGCTCAAGTGTGCGGGGATAGCAGCTTCAAGATCCCTCGCCCCCGGATATCCCACGCCGTCCAGCCAATGGGCTGCGGGGGCCTTCCAGGATTCGCATGGCAAGCTTTACCTCAAGCTCACGAACTCCCTAGCTCACCCGCTTCGATGCACCCGCTTCCTGGCCAGAGATGTGCTCCACCCATTGGGAGGCCAAAGGCCAGTGTGTGAGTGACGGGAGCATGCCTATATGTACTGTAGATAGCCCTGATAATCTCCCCTCCCTTGCTCCCTGCTCACTGGTACGGGCTTTGTTGTGTTCTCTTGCCCATCCAAGAAGTCGCCCACACCAGCACCCTACCTCTGCCAGTCCCTCGCGATCCCACGCCACAACACACGCAAGATGACCATCTCATCGCGCTGGAACATCGACGTTCCCCGATGCTCCCTGCAGCAATGGATATTTGGCTCGGCCACCGGCCCTCTGCCAGACACGCCAATCTTCATCGATCCAGAGCAGCCTGAGAAGAACTTCCTCTCAAAGAAGACTTACCGTCTCCTCGGGAAGCGTGTTGCCCTGGGGCTCCAAAAGGCCGGGCTCAAGAATGGGGACCGGGTGTTACTCTTCTCCGGGAATAACCTCTTCTTCCCCTCTGTCTTCATCGGCGTCCTCATGGCCGGCGGTGTCTTCACCGGTGCCAACCCAACCTTCGTTGCCCGCGAGCTCGCTTACCAGCTCCGTGACAGCGAGGCCAGCTTCTTGATCGTTGCCGAGGCCGCCCTCAAAACGGCCCTTGCGGCCGCCAAGGAGATTGGATTCCCCCTAGATCACATCTACGTCTTCGGCGGCAACACCGCTCCCGCCTCAGAGCTCGTCCACTCCCAAAACCCCGGGCCCGGCGCCAAGGGACGCATAGAAGGCGTACGCCACTGGACCGAGCTCGTAGCAGGAAACCTCAACGAAGCCGAGTACTGGAGCTGGGAAGAGCCCCTAGACACCACCGAAACAACCTGCTGCCTCAACTACAGCAGCGGCACCACCGGCGTGCCCAAAGGCGTAGAAATCTCCCACTACTCGTACGTAGCCAACGGCGCCGGCGTAGTCTACATCCAGAACCTCGACCCCGAGTGGTCCGAAAAGGTCAAGCGGTGGCGCGGCCTCTGCTTCCTCCCCCTCTACCACGCCTACGGCCAGACCTACTTCGTCGCCAACTTCGCCCACATGGACGTCCCCACGTACATCATGGCCGGCTTCGACTTCGTCAAGATGCTCGAACACATCCAGAAATACCGCATCACCGTCCTCGCCGCCGTCCCGCCCATCGTCCTCGCCCTCGCCAAACACCCCCTCGCGCGCAAATACGACCTCTCCAGCGTGGAATCCGTCGGCTGCGGCGCCGCCCCCCTAGGCCGCGAGGTCTGCGAGGTAGTCGAGCAGTCCGTCTTCAAAGGAAACCTCACCATCCGCCAAGGCTGGGGCATGACGGAGACAACCTGCACCTGCATGTCCTGGGACCCCGCGCGGGCCACCCCCAGCGTGGGCGTCGGCGAGATGATGCCCAACTGCGCGGGGCGCATCATGTCGCTCGACGGCAAGACTGAAATCACCACCTCCAGCGAGCGCGGCGAGCTGTGGGTTACGGGGCCGACGCTCATGCGCCGGTACTGGCGGAAGCCGGACGCCACGGCGGGGACGACTGCCGTAGATGCGGGCGGCACGGTGTGGCTTAAGACGGGGGATATCGCCTATGTCGAGAACTACGGGCCCGGAGGGATCTTTTACGTCGTCGATCGGCTTAAGGAGCTGATCAAGGTGAAAGGGAATCAGGTCGCGCCGGCGGAGCTGGAGGCGCTGCTGCTGGATAATCCGGATGTGGCGGACGTGGCCGTCATCGGGGTGACGATTGACGGGGGGGAGTTGCCGAGGGCGTATGTAGTGCGGAATCCGGGGTCGAAGGCAACGGAAGAGGATATTGCAAGGTGGATGGAGGGGAAGGTCGCGAGGTATAAACAGCTCAAGGGCGGGGTGGTGTTTGTTGATGTGGTGCCGAAGAATCCGTCGGGGAAGATCTTGCGCGCCCAGTTGAGAGAGAGGGCGAAGAAGGAGGCTGCTGGGCCGAGGGCTAAGCTTGCTTAGGTAGGTGATGTGATAGTTGTGTCTGGGATATTCACCGTAGATATTGGTTACTTTGAGCCGGCTGTCTGGATTTCGGACTGTGCCGGTAGATAGATATATTCTGTTGAGTTCGTCTTGCCACCTGCTTTCCGCCCAATCTTCATGTGATGTGCGTTTATTTCCAGACGAATATTATTAACCAGGGTATTTCTGGTGATGAAGCGGAAGCTATGCGAGGTTTCATCTGATGTGTTGTAAAGAGGGTATGCTAAGATCAGATACTTCACAAGATTTCTTGTGCCCGTGCAATCAGCATGGAGCCTCGCCAACTCAGGTTGCTCATTATGGCAGCGTATGTACCAACTTTGGACACGCCTCCAGTTTCCCAAGATTCCACATGAGTCCAGCTCACCACTCAACACCAAGGACACATAACCTCCCAGCATCCGCAGACCAGCCAAATACCAAGGAAATCCGCGAATACTGCAGCTGCTCTTCCACGGACCGCACACCATTAGAGTCAAGAGCGGTCAGCCCTCTCCAAGAACATCCATCAATACTGCCATCCTCATCCTCCATTTTCACCGGCGAGGTGTCTTCCATGTAACTCCCCGTTCCGAAGAGGAGTTCCGTCCAGGCCTTGTCACTCCAGATCAGCTTCCCTGGCGCAATGCATCCGGTCTCGTCGGCTAGAGAATCAATTATCCTCGGGTTAAGGGTCAAGGCTCGTACACCGAGGCAATTCTTACACGTCGCTTGTGATTTGTTGGCGTACAGGAGGATACCGCAACTAGATTATGAACGGTAAGCTCATCTGTTACGCTAAGGGGTGGGGAGAAACAGACCACTCTGTGCAGCAAAGCTGTCCCTTACGCGAGTTTTCGGCGATTTTGACACCGAGAATAACTAGGTTCAGTGTCCCAGTGAAGACGCGGTTGGGGCTCTCTCTAGCGAGGTCATCGATGTCGGCGAGTGTGAACACGGTTCTGTCGAGGCCGTCCATCGCGGTTTCGGCATCCCAAAAGTCCTCAGGAAAGATTATATAGACACCCTCTCTCTTTGTTCTGTTCATAGCCATCTTCCGCAACCAGTCTGCTTCGGCGAATTCTGGGTCTACCTCAACCATCGACGAGATCCCAATGCTCAGCTCCGGATTGGGGTTCTTTTTGTCGGCTGGACGACATCGAGGGTTCGTGATAAGGAGAATCGTCTTGCCAGGGATCCACGTCTTGGCCGACGAGACTTTGTCCTCCCAGAGCCTGAGTGTGCAGCTGTCTGTCTCGTCAAAGACGCTCACCTCGATCATTTCGAGATCGACGACTTCCGTGTTTTCCGGTCTGTTTTTCGGCCTGACGATTTTGCGGGGCCCAACACTGGAGACACAAAGAAGGACTCTGGGGTCAGGAACCCCTTCGTGTCCACTGCTTAAGTACGCCTTGAGGTTCATGAGTCCAGGGATTTGCGACGATGGACAGCTGAGATCATAGTACAGTGGAAGGCGGCAGAGCAATAGCTCCCCTGATCCGGGAAGTTCGCGATGGAACTTGATACAGGAAGAAGAAGATTGACTTGGATGAACAGGAACTATTGCGGAGACGAGAGGCACACGGAAGGGGCACGACGTGGTGTATTCGGCCACGAAACTCGCCCAGACCGTGACCAGCTTTCCCAGCTGAAGACGCTCATAGTCGACACCAGTAGCCAGGAGCTTGATCTGTTCACCAAGACCCGTCAGTGACAAAATTTCCAATCACACCCACATTTTCTTGGTCGAACTCACGGCAACAACCCCAGAATTATCCTTCACCACCAGAAAATGAAACCCCTGAGAGAGCATCGTCTTCCCAGGAGACCCATCCTTCGACGCCCAAAAGTTCACGATTCTGCCCGTGAACTGGACTCTGCCTGATCCCGGGAGCAAATCGCTGATATCAACATCATCGTACTCTCCTTTCGGCCTCCAAGTTTCTGTCACGGGTCGAAGAGCCGCATCGACTTCCTCCAGAGTGAATCCATCACTAGAAGGCCACTTGGCGGGCCCAAAGGTTTCCTGGCGGGCAGGCGACGACAGGCTGCCTTTCTGGTAGAATGATTGGATTGAGGGATTAGGTAGGACCATTGTTCCGAAGGGGAGGAGGCGCAGGGCGGGAAAGGGTTCAGTCGCTTTGGACTTCAACACTGCGCTGCGGAAAGGGGTGCTTTGAGATCCCGGGAAACAAGACAGATGAAGAAGTCAGGACAGAGATCAGGTTCAGCAATCCTGCCAGTGAGTGTCGAAACTCTATGCAAAAAAATTGACAGGGAAGCTACGACCAGTAGTAGTGACCTGATCAATGGGGAAGTAGACCACCACTTCGCTCTTTCCTCTCCCTCCCGAGGCCCACTGCATCAAGCTCTGGTTGAGGACCATCGCATAAAATATTGGGGAACGGGTATGGGCTTTTTCGTGGTTATTGCGCCCTGGTTGTCTTGCTGTCTGTCTGTTGCGATATTTGGGGCCCTTGGTCTCGCTGTAAGCCGTCGAGCCGAAGACCTTAGGTTAGAGAGTCGTTACCACTACAGCTGGTGGGCTTAGGGTACATTCTTGGGTACTTTGCGGCATAATGAAACCCGATTGTTCAGGTCTGACCTGTATGCCCCTTCAGCCTGTCTAAACTCTGTACATAACAAGTTATGATCTAAGGTATGCACGGCACAAGGCAGTCCTTCCCAGAAAAATGTCACTGACATGTTAAATCACAGAATTAGAGGAACGCTCATATGTGTGAATCAAAAGATTTGATTGTATTCGAATATTATCACTTTGGTAAAGACTGTGATATAGCGTCGTCAAGCACCCGTAACTACTTCGCTATCTCCCAACCGAAAGCGACCGAACGTAGCATGCACCCTTACAAGCAAGCTGCAGCCACCACTCTCCCGTAAGAATAAAAGAAAGATAACTGCCTAGGCGAGAGCAATTAACGAAAGCGATCTGCTCAGAAGAGCTTGTGCTCAAGGGTCATGTCGCTCTCGGGCTCCAGACCAACGCAGGCGCGGAAGATGTTGGTCATGGCGGCGCGCTGCTTGGCGAGGGCGTTGATCACGGGCGTGCCGTTCGGGACAAGCGGTGCCTTGAGCATGTAGCTGAGAATGCTGAGCACGCTGTGGAAGTTCTTGAACTCCTCAGAGTCAGAGGAAGCCTTCCATTGGATACGGGTCATCAGCTCGGCAATGATGACGAGATCGATGATTAGCGGAGAGGCGAGGAGGGAGTCCTCGCAAACGTTGAAGATCCTGATGCTGTTAGTGGGCTGGCTCTCTTGTGTGGGGGCAAAAGGGGCGGAGGGCTTACGAGATGGTCTGGTGGCCACCGAGGAAGATCTCAGCGTAGTACTCATCAAGAGCGCGCTTGTTGTCGCCGACAGCGGGCATGTACTTGATGACGACGGTGTGGTCAGGGTGCTCGCCCTCCTTGTAGAGCACGTTGTTGGCCTCGACCATGTCGTCAACGACATTGGACTTGGAGATCTCCTTGGAGCGGAACTGCCTCTGCGAGCTCAGGTTCTTGCCGTCGTTGTTGCCCAGGTGGTTGTAGCTGGCAATGGACGTGAGCTTGATACCCGCGCTGATGAGAAAGTCGACGAGAGCCGACTTCATCTTGGTCTGGCCCGACTTGAAGTCATCGCCACCGATGAAGGCGTTGTGCTTCTCGGCAAGGTCAATGGCACCCGGAACAAAGGTGTTCTGGGGGGAGCCGTTGATAAAGGGGGCGCCCTCCAGGATGCAAGCAACGGCGAACACGGTCGAGGGAGAAACCTCCTCGTGGCCGGCCTCGATAGCCTTGAGCAGGTTGTCGGCGGTGTCGTTGACACCCTCGAGGATGTCAGCAAAGCGCTCGGTGTTGGCGGTCCACTGGACGATGACCTTGTCAAGGCCGTTGGCAGCCTTGAAGTCGCGAATGTCCTTGCGGATCTGCTCAACGTGTGCCATGGAGGCCTTGGAGCCGGGGATGAGGTTGTCGGCACGGTCCTCCTGGTTGGCGGCAATGAAGTCGGGATAGTAGATGCTGGGGAGGGGCACCATGGCGGCCATCTCCTTGCGGACCTGGGCCTTGAGGGTGGGCTCCAGGACGGCAGCGCGGTCCATGGACGCAGCCAGATCCAGCTTGCTGATGTCCCAGCCGCCAACGATCAGGTCGTTGGGGTGGACCATGGGCAGGACGTCGTGGAAGGGGATGTTGACGTCCTTGCGGGTCTTAGTATCGGTGCCGAGCTTCATGGTCGAGCTCATGATGACGGAGCCGTAGTAGTTGGCGGCGCGGGGGCCCTCACGGGTCTCCCAGACCATGCCGCGGCGGTTGGCAATGATGCCGGCCGTCACGGTCGAGCCGTTGTTGCCGCCCCAGCCCACCAGCATGACGCCGAGCTTGGGGACCTTACGGTCGACCTTGAAGTCGTAGACCGTCTCCTGCGGGACAGCCACATACTTGCCGTCGTCGCCGCGGTTCACCAATGTGGTGCGGTACGTGTACTTGGAGCGGATCTCGTCGTCCGTGTACACCACGTTGGGCGAGTTCACGGTGAAGAGATCGCGCGCAGCCGTGGCAGAGCCATTGGCGGTTCCGTTGCCGTTGGCGTGTCCACCACCGTTAGCAGAGCCCACATCAATCTCAGCGTGAGGAGCCATGATGCTCAAAAAGTGCAACTATTTCTTGCGAAAAAGTGGCTCCTTTATCCAGTGGAGAGTGAGTCCGCCGCACTTCCCGAAGGAGCTGAGCAACGGGCTCCGGCGTAAGGGTGGTGGACGCTGGGGGCGTGTTAGCGAGTGTTTGCAGCTGGCCCAAGAGGCGCCGAGAAAAACGGAAAAAACGAGACAGTCAAGCAGGAGAACGAGCGAGTGAGGGTGCGGAAGGAGCGTGGAATGCGGAATGTGGAAAGAACAAAGAGCAAACGTACGAGTTGAGGAGGTTAGAAAACGTCTTGACGGTTCAAAGATCGCGGCTCAGAAGTAGAGCAGCGATCAACACAAATCGATCTGAAGAATCTTGAGTGTGGTAATTAGTTGCTGGTCACAGGGTCCGTTGAGCTGTGCAAACGAGAGCTTTTAGGTTTGGTTGAGAAAATTTTCGTCACGATCAGATGAGAGAAAGAAAGACCGCGGTTCCCTTTATATATTTACGATTTGGCGAGCGGAGGAAACAACGGGGCTCCCTGGGTGTTGGGGCGGTGAACGACGCACGTAGGTAAATGCCGGCTCGTTCGGGACGCTAAATCAGCAGCAAGTCTCGGGATTTCGGCGGCCAGCTCCAAGCAGCGGTTGAGTGGCTCCAGATGATGGGTCGACTGGAGCCACTGCTGCGTGCTCATGATCCGTCCATGAGAGCATCTGGATCCAAACATCCCCGACCCCAGCACGTGCAGCACCAAAGAGAGATAAGACGCGAGCCATCGGCCGGAGCAAAAATGACAAGATGCACGTCAAGCGACCAATCTCCTGACCCGTCCGTTGCTCGCGGTGCAGCAGAGAGGCGATGCTTGGAGGTTCGTTTTCGCGAACCGCACCCCGCTAATGTATAAATGTAGCGTATGGCGCACGCATTCTCTTGCAAAGGGGGCGGGGTTGCGGCCGGGCTTGCGGCGGGGTGATGATTGGCCGCCGCCCGGCTGCATCGGCTCAATGCCATCCCCCGTCCAGACCATCCCGGTGGCCCTGCGCGCCCCTCCGGCGCCCACGGCAGGTCGCCTTCAGCTCCGCGGCGGCAGCGGGGTTCAGAGTCGACTGGCAGACAGCCTCTGCCGCCTGTCGCAGGCGCTAGTTGCCGATGCAGCAGTGATAGCCTTAAGTACGACGCGAGCCTGACACTGTCGGCACATTCATTGGCCCCGCCGATCCCGCCATCGAGGCTCTGCAGACACGATACTGCGAGCCCCGATGCAGAGGGCCCCTTCTGGAAGCGGTGCTTACATCTTCACTTCGCCTGAGCAATGGGGGCTGTCCGCCCCGAGCGGATGTCTTGCCCGGATATCAACACGCTGCAAGCACGGGATGACGTGGCTATCTGAGTTATGAGCGGCGCTACCGGGTCCGCCGGGAGACACACGAGCCTGGCGTGGGCTGCCCGTCAAAGGGTCGGGTCTTGGACATCGGCATCGAGTCCCGGTCTCGGCCCCCTTTCTCGGAACGATGTCGGCCGGCCGGCAGTCTCCCGCATTGCCCCCGAGAGCGGCAAAGTTCTATGCGTTAGTCGTGCTGCGGAATGCGTACACGTACAACTCGCGTGCTCCCGACACAGTTTCAGTGTGCGGAGTACGGCCTCAGAAGCCGCTTGTTTCCTGTTTTATGTGCGTCGTAGCATGGCGACTTGGCCGCAAATCAGGGGGCCTCTCCCCGCGAAACGACTGCGGTCTGAAACTCAGTGGCCGCGCGCGATACAATACAGCCTTGCCGGCTAGGCCAGCCTGGAAAGGGAAGAAGCCAAAAATAAGCAGCAAGACATTCTGGAAATCCCAAGCGCGAGGAAAAAGAAAAAGGATCCTCGCAGATCGCAGCATAGCCGCTGGTCATCGAGTCCGCCCATTTCGTGCATCGCGCCAGCGTCATGGGATCCCCCACTCAGCGCCACTTCTCGTGGCTGCTCAAGGTTGCGGTTGCGACGCCTGTATGATAAGAGCGAGGCGGGCGAGGCAGGTTCCTGTCGGATGCCTTAGTCCAGCCATCACTGGTTACCCCCATCTCCCCGTACTGTGCAGAGTAAAGTCATCCGTCGTGACCAACGCCGTTGACATGATGGAACCAACACACTTGGTGCGCCGGTTTAGCCCCGAGCTTTTTATTAACGACGCAGATCCAAGGGGAATATTACCTGCAGGAGCTCTTGCCAACTGCGTGAGCAGATAAGATTTTGTGCCAGTTTCGGGGACGTGGCTTATCTTGGCCCTGCAAGCCCTTTGAGAGAGCAACGAGGGATGCAAGCCGCAGAGGCGCGAAGACGAATGCGGAAGCCTCATCACGGCCATGCAGTGATTTCACACTGTAACCATACCAAGTAGGTGACGATATGCAAGCACTTCCACTTAGACCCTGGCAGTTCCATCAGTTCATCAGCAAGCCCGGAAGCCTGCGCAACATTGGCCCATCTGCACCGCATCGGAGCAATCGCTCAATTGTCGACATTCTATCAGAACAACCCAGCCGGCGGCGCCGATTTGATGGCGTCTTGATGATCCAGGGGCCAGAGCATCTGTGTATCGACTTCCGAATGGCTAACGGAGAGCCGGATCGGGATTACCGCTGGGCGGTAAGATAGATGTGCTTCTACAGTAGTGTGTCGTTCAATCAGGTGGAGGCTCTGGCGATGCGCTTTCTTACTCGAAGCAGGTCCGCTGACGAAATCCAGATCGTAGACAGGGGGAAGCAACGGTGAAGGGCGAGGTGAAAGGCCGAAGACGCTCTCCGACTGGCTCGCTGGACAGGCAGGGGTGCGCAGAGCAACCAGCCACAACCTTCTCCAGGTTCGTCAACGCCTCTTGGGTGGTCTGGGACACCACCACGGCGCCAGAATCCTCGCAGAACCATTGGTGTATCAGAAGACGATCAATCTTAAAGCCTTGTGCGACACAGGATCGAACGGCCATTCAGCCGCCACGAGATGCCCGATTGCGCAACATGTAGATGAGCCCCCGCCAGCAGCCGGAATTGCGGCCTGAGCTGGCGGCATTCGAGAAGCCAATCGAGTCAGCTACCGGCACCCAAACCGCGACGGCGGAACCGCAGACGGCGGCTCACGAGACGGTCGGGGGAATTGCAGTATCGACTTGGAGTCTGGAAAGTTGCACTTAAGGTACGGCAACGCTCTGACGCCAACGTACCCCACGCAGCACACAGGCAACCAAGGTCGAAGGAGTTTGGTTTTGGCGCAGGGTCCCTCCCAGCACAGCACAGACTGGCAGGGAAGGCAGCTGTTGTGAGAAGTACGGGGTGCGGCTGTCCCCACGACGACGAAGAGGGGAGGCTTGGATGCACAGCGAGGCTAGAATTGTCCTGCCTAAGGAGGCATACCAGAGTGAAATATACAGAATGCTTTTCCCGGCGGCATAACATCACGCGTCGTGAATCGCGTCTGGGAATTTGAGACGCGGGAGATGCGGAGGATATGTATTGCCGGTCGGAACCTGGAACGGCGCTCTGCTGAAGGTGTTCCGGGTCCCACCTGCCAGCCGGGTGATTTTCGCCTTGCCCTGTGGCAGGCCAGCAGCACCAGCGCTGTCCAGGTGCTGCTCCGAGCTCACCCTGCCCGCAAGGTACGCCCCGGTGGTCTCCGCTTTTGTTTACTGCGTGCGCCCCACAGTTGGCACTAAATCGCGGCTAGCGAATGGGACAGCAACTTTGAGTCAACTGAAATGGCAGGAGTGGCGCCGATATTCAATCATTATTGGAGCGTTCAAACAGAAACGGGCAGAATGGGACCAAGTGGGGAGTTCATCAAGCGACAATCCCACTCAAGCCCTTGGATTGCAGTCGAGGCCTTGTGAAAGGAAACGTCGTTGTATTGCGAATCTCAGCATGACAAGAAGGAATTTTGCCGTGCCTGAGCAGTCGTAAATCCCGAAATGACAGGTGGGAGATGGGCTGGGCGGGTGATGGTGTCGTCGCCCTTTTCTGGACGGCCTCTCCCTCTCGCGAGCAGCAACCTCTTCGTTCTCTTCACCTGTCACCTTTTGCCTGCCGACACATGCACCCCAGCCGCAATGCCCGAATGCTTTGCATAAGCCACTTGTGATTGCCATTTCGGCATCTTCCTCACCACGGATCCGGTCCGATCGGGTTTAGGGCGACGCAGGGTCAGCGAGCTTCACACCGCACCTGGTTAGAGCAGTGCTCGCTGGCTGCACCTGTCCCAAGGCGTCGACACTACCGATCAGGGGTGGATACGGGCTCTCGCCGCCAGGCTTGATCATCGCGCACATCCTCAGTTCACCCGCTCTCCCTTCAGGGTTCTGGCTGATTACCTTTCCCTTGCTTCACGGCCAACCCTTGGGTGAAGCCGACACGGGCCTCGCTGCATCCAACTCTCACGGACAGTCGCTGAATCCCCGATTGCGACCCTAAAGGTGCGGGCGGGTTGCATCCATCATCAGTGCCAAGGGCAGGGGAGCAACTGGGGTCCAGGGGCTAGCTCGCAGCCTCCCTCAACCGATTGTTGTTACACCTTGCACCCGCCGACTTCTTCAACACCCTACCCTGCCACCCACACACATTCCATCCTCCTCCGCCTTTCGAGACACAATCCGCAACACCGTCCGGTCTTCCCCGCATAATTGTCGCCCTCTGTGCGCGGCTCAGCAGACCAGCATCCCTCGCTCGGATCTTTGTTTCTTTGTCCCTGCCTCAGCAAAACGAGACCCATCTCCCGTGCAACTGCGTCCCCCCCAGCAGATTATCCTTGAGGGAGACCCATCCGAGCGGCTGCTGCTGGAAGAAACAACATCTCATCTCGACGCCTAATCGCTACGACAGTCACCTCTAGGGGACGCCGCTTTCAGAACTTGGTCTCGTGGGCATCTCGGAGCCCGAGGATATCGATTGCAGAAGGAGAACTGGGACGACGCTCTCGCCGTGCTGGAAGAAGACGGTTTTTTTTGGACCTGCGTTGGATGTGTGGACTGGAAGAACCGAGCAACGCACCAGCATCACCCTCACCGCGCGCCTCTATGCCCGCGTTCGCGAAGCGATAGCACGGATCTGGAAGCGGGACGACGATGGCTGCAATGCCACGAGAGTCGGCTTTTATGCCGACAGTAAAATGCTCGACATGTGACCGACAAGTCGAGATCTCATTGATGGGCGACCATCTCTGCACTGGAGTACCAGAGAGTATGACACCGGACTCGTCGTATGACGCTCAGTCCCAGCTAACGGCATCTTCAGCCGCGCCTCCGATGCCCGCACCTTCAATATTTGACAGGTTTGCACTGCCAATATCACTACCATTTGGCATGTCATCGTCGGCACCAACCGACAAGCAATCTCGCGCGCCACCAAAGGTGGATACGTCGGCTGCGAGTAAGATTTATCTCCAGAGCACCGAAGTCGAGGTTGCTAATCGTGGCCTAGATCGTTCGTATATGGGACAACAGGGTCAACTGACTCCAGTGAGCCTGTCAAGTGGGTCGAGAAGCGTGTCGCCAAAGACTCCGATTGAACGGCCTGGCGCCGACAGGACCAACGGGTACTTCGCACCCAAGATTGCCAACGACTCACCACCGGCACAGTCGAGGCGTCCCGGTGGCTATGGAGGGTACAACGATGATGGGTATGAGGAATCCTTGTACCCAGCTAGCGCACCGAAGAAGCAGGCGCCGAATCTGCTGGAGCGAATAAACACCATCGCCCCAGGCCCATTCGATGCTGGGCGGCGCCCGTCTCTTGCAGCCCCGTTCGATACCGGACGGCGGCCATCTCTCGCAGCCCGAAGCGGCTCAAACGATTCTACAAACGACCGCCCGGGCACTTCTGCCTCCAACCTCAGTAGCAGTTTTGACAGTTTGAAGGGGGCACCGAAGATGCCCAGGAAGAACGGCTATGGTGGCTTTGGTCCACCTCCAAAAGCGCAGGAAGACTTGGTGGCAGATCGGTTTGTGGCACCCAACCGCTCTGAAACGTTCCCTCGACCCAGTGAGGTAGTGGAACCACCAGTGCGAACCCCATCCGCCCCATCTGGATCCCGGCCCGACAGGTTGCGCCGCCCTTCGACCTCGCAAGAGCGTCCTCCACTAACTAGCGAACGATCTCGGAGACCGAGCAGAGGACCGGACACATCTCGGCCGCCCCCTCCACGGATAAGCACGATTCCAACCCCCACAGTACCCTCTATCAACCTTGCGGCTGAATTTGGAATTGGAAACCCGTACCATGCGTCCTCCGCGTCGACCTCTTCCTCCAGCTCAGCAGGGTTTAGCCAGTCGGGTCGCCGACCTAGCCAGGCGAGCAGCGAGCGTCGACCGAGCCAAACAAGCTCACGGTCTAGCCCACCGAGATCCGTGGCATCGAGGGCAGGGAGAAATGCTTCAGACACGTCGGGCTTCGATTCTCTCATGGCTGATCTCCAGACCTCGATGGCCGCACCAAAGGCACTGCCGCTGTCCCCACTTCAGCCGCCACCCATCGACAAGGGCCCGGGAGGAAGAGTCCTGCCGTTTGCAAGGCGACCACCGCCTCCCGAGCGTGGATACGATCCACGGATCGACCCCCGGGGCCGCCAGCCAGTCTCGCCACTCTCGCCGAGCTTCGACCTGTCGCCCCGTGACGATTCCGCCAGCCTGAGCACTTCCGCACCGAGTTTGTCCCCAGGGTTTGGGCCTCCTTCGCCAGGGCTTGGGCCCCCTTCCCCACGGTGGGCGTCGCCTGACCGAAGTAGAGATCGCTCGCGCTCCGGCCCGCAAAACCCAGAGATAGTGCGGTCTCAATCTCGCCCTCAAGAGACTGAGAGAATGCGCTCCCACTCTCGCTCTCGAGAAGCTGAGAGAAAGCGATCTCAGTCTAGGCCTCGAGACACCGAGAGGGCTCGATCCCAATCTCGGCCAAGAGGAGGGCTTACGGTCCCATCAATCCGCGGAGACTGCAAGGCCTGCCGATTGCCCATCACAGGCAAGTCTATTTCTAGCGCCGATGGCCGTCTGACAGGCCGCTATCACAAAGCTTGCTTCGTCTGCGCGGAATGCAAGGAGGCTTTCTCATCCTCGACATTTTATGTGCTGGACGACCGGCCGTACTGCGAGATGGACTACCACAAGCTCAACGGCAGTGTCTGCGGGAGCTGCTCTTTGGGCATTGAGGGCCAATATCTCGAGGATGAATCCGCCAAGAAGCACCACGTGGGCTGCTTCCGCTGTGGCGACTGTGGAATGGTCCTGAAAGACGGATACTTTGAGGTTAACGGCAAGGCCTTCTGCGAGAAGGATGCATGGCGCCGCGTGCAGCCGCCTTTGTCGGCTAACATAATGAAGGGCGGAGCCGGAAGTGCAAGGAGAGGTCCCAGCAATCTGAACCCGGGCCTCCCAGGCGGACCGAGGCTGGCAGGAGGCGCCTTTGGTCTTCCGTCAGGGAACAGGCTTGGACTTCCGGGGGCGCCACGACCTAAGATGGAGAAGAGAATGACGAGGCTGGGGATGATGTGAATCCCCGAACCCGAATCTAACGCCAATCACACCCACCAAACACCTAATCTCGATTAATTCGATGACGATTATTTTCTTCGCTATATATATATATACCCACCATATTTGGATTTTGACGACTTTTTTTCGCTTTACGACGATCCCCCTCATGGTCAGGGGCGTGTTTTTTATCTTCTCGGAGCAAGCAAAAGGCAGATACCCGCATCAGCAACACAACAATTTGGCTTTCAATATGGGCCATCTCTTCAGACCGGGCCTTCAGAGCTCTGTGTCTTTTTTCATTTGTCTTGAAGGATTCGTGACGATTGGTGGTATCTGGGGCGAAAGCCTTGGGTGCTCGTTATACACTGTACGCTTGTGTACTATTACACTGTTATTTCGCGTTTGCTGTGCATTCGCTGCATTGCGGATGGGAGTGGGCGCTTGCCAGGGATGGCAGGACAGGCGGTACAGTGTCACAGGGAAGAATGACAGTTGGATGGATGGGAAAAGGAATGGCAGACGGCGGTATTGGGTGGATGGGGCAGGTTGTTTGTATTGCTGTATATGTAATACCTAATGCTAGTACAGACAGCCAGTCTTGGGGGGGAGAGGCTGAATGAAGATGATTACAAAGTTCAGGGAGTTTCGCAATGTGAACATCTCTGAATCGATACTCGAGTACGTTGCCACCTGAGTGTGTTTCACTGGAAGTCTGTTTCACGGCGAGCTCGCAGTGCGGGTATTGCTTGTGGTACTTAGTTGTTACGAGGGTTGACCTTGATCAGATTGCGGGATGAAACCTGCCTTATCCGGAGGTTGCCGATATCTCGTGAGCCGAACATCCTAGCTTTCTTCTTTGGGATGGAATTAGACATGTTGCACACTGGCGGGGTGTCATCAATGATACTCTCGATATCTTGACGTTTCTTTACGGTTATTGAGGCGTCATTGCAGGAAAGACATCGGCACGAGGAGGCTGAGACTCGCCTGCAGGCGGCTCAAGCCGTGGGCCTGCCCGGTGTTGGTTCGCTGCGGGAATGACGTCCCCTTCCCGTCTGCAGCGGGCCGCTTCTGATTGGCCAGCCCCTGTGTGCGACATCAACAGCTGACCACTTCGGGGACGCCTCTCCATCAATGGCTGACCAAAAGAAGCTGTTCATTTTCCAGCAATTTTCTAGCTTCTCCTATTGCGACTGACAACGGGCCGTTAGACGGGTGGGATTGGTGGCCGATGGAAATGACGATGGCGTGACGTTTCCAATTGGGATCTGGTTTCGTTTCGAACGTCGCATCTGCGCGACATTGTGGTGGGGCGCTGCGGGATTGGCTTCTTTCGGTTAGCCGAGTCTAGACTGGTCTGAGGAGACATCGCGAGGTTAGCTTCGAACGCTAGCTCCATCGTAACTTCCTTGTTAGCCCCCATTTCCCCAGCGTGGGGTTTGCGCCAGGTGGCTTGCTGCTTGTTTTTGCTGACGCTGCAGTGTGCTGAGGTGAGGGAAGATGCTCTATTTATGGCTGGTCCCGGCTTGCTGATACGGTTTTCCGGAATCGGCATTGCTACCTTTCATAGAGATTTGGCCTCGATTATTTCAGGATGATCGGTTTGATCATCTTGCCTACTTCGAGATTTCCTGTGTGGATTGGCATGTTTCGGGTGGATGGCCTCCTCCACTTGAACCTGCAAGAGCGAGGGAAGGACAGATGAAGAACAGGGCAAGTGTCGTTGATAAGCCCCCCTGCCCAGCCTATCGATGTCGACCCTTGGGGGCGCCACGAAGTCTTGGTGTTCCTGACGCGCATTTCTTCCCACCTGCGGAAGGGACTTGCTGGTTGTAGTTGCCTCATTTTCATCCAATGCGTCTACCCGCAATGTGTGTTCTTCATGTTACTGGAGTTGACACAGGTTGATGCCATCGCAGCGAAACCTACCGTGATACCCAAGCTCTTTCGGTCGCCTTCCTTTGATCCTGTCTCGATCATACTCTCGTTTCGGTCCTTGCAGTCGTTTTTCGGTCCTAGGCAGCGCTCGTTTTGCTCGTTTTGATCTCATTATTTTACTAGACTTTCACCACTGGTCATCGAGTCAAATCGCTTGTACAAGCATGGCGAGGTGTCTTTGTGTGACCAAGCACTGAGATTGTCTAAGACTGTTGGTGTGGACATTATCTGACGGCGGGCCGTTATCTTCCTGGGCGATGGTCTCAAAACTCCAGATTCGACGGGTCTTTGGGCGCCCAAGGCTCGTCCCTGCAGTCTTGACCCTGGCAACACTCTGTTTTTGGCTGCTCTACGGACATGAAGAACACCTGTATGATTTGAGCGGTCGTGTCTCTCGTGGTCGGCACGATCGTCCGCCCGTTGTCCTTCCAGAGCCTGGTAAGTCTGATACCCCATCAAATCGTCTATGGAAAGGCGCTGATGAACAGCAGAGACACAGGAGAAACTGTTGAGAGAGAAGCAAAGTCAGTTTGGCCGAGAGGCAAAGGCTTTAGAGACGTAAGTTCTCATGCACTGAGGGTGTTTCTCTGACTAATAATCTTTCCAGCGCGCTAGGGGTAGGGGCCATTTACGGGAGCACGCTGAACAATCTCGTTGAGAAGGATACTCTCAAGCTCGAGAAAGATGCCTTGTTGATTCCCGCCGAAGGCGTCTCATTCACCTCGGAGACGCCTTACACGTTTGACCCCTACTCTTACCAGAGATCCAAACACCGGGTCTTTGTTTCGTGCCGCGGCCCCACGGGAGCCCAGGTGGGAGGAGGTATTCGTGTCTTCAGAGGCCGCCCAAGCAACCTCCCAAGCCCTGGATTTGGGAGTTACGATGCTCTCGGGATCGCAGATAATATGTGCTTCGAGAGAGAGACTCGGTTGGGCCAATATGGACTATTTCCTGTCACATACGAAGGGGGCAATAAGATCGACTGGGGTGGTGTGAACTGGGGAGTACTCCAACACCAATGTCGAGGAAGAAACCACGCGCGATTTCGTTCCGAAGATCCGCCAAATCTTTACACCCAAATGGCCGATGAAGACACTGGAGACGAACGGAGCGAGGTAGAGCATGCAGTGGTAGATCTTGCTGCATCCCGGCCGGAATTGACCGTCAACAAAAGAGGAGCGCGGTTTCATCTGGGAGACACTGCAAGTGCTGCCGATCATCCAAAGAATGCTACGCCCAAGGACGGCGAGCAGAGAACAGCGCTGCTGCTACGCTCATACACTGGAAAGGTGTACAACGACAACGATAAGCAGGTCATCCGCTCTCTCATCACAGAGCTCAGTCTGCAAACCGGCGGGGAATATGAGGTGTTCCTATTTCTGCATGTCAAAGACGACACAGATATATGGGCAAGCGAGGAAGCGTACCGGCATGTGATCGAGACGCAGGTTCCCAAAGAGTTCTGGGATATCACTGTTCTCTGGAATACTGAGAAGGTCAAGCGTGCCTACCCCAAGCTCACCCCCAAGGCACTCTTAGTACATAACGGGCAGTTTTCACCTGTGCAAATCTTCATGCAGGAGCACCGCGAGTTCGATTTCGTATGGAATTGGGAGTTAGACTCTAGGGTTATTGGCCACCACTACGACATTCTCACCAAGCTGGCGGAGTTTAGTCGGAAGCAACCGCGAAAGGGCCTCTGGGAACGAAACGAGCGGTTCTACATCCCCTCCTTCCATGGCGATTATGACACGGAGTTCCGGGAGACTGTCGAGCAGATCCATGCGGGTGACTTGATCTGGGGTGCGCCTCACGCCCCCGCGGTTCAAGCGATCGGACCGAAACCGCCACTACCAACACCTGAGAAGGACCGCTACAAATGGGGAGTCGGTGAAGAGGCGGACCTCATCACCCTGTCGCCAATGTTCAATCCTATTAACAGCAATTGGATATTGAGAAACCAGGTGTGGGGATACCGCTCAAGGGAGATGGCGTGGGGAGACCTCCCTCGCCGGGCGAGCATCATCACGCAGCTGCGTGCGTCGAGGAGGCTGATGGATATCATGCATGTCGAGAACCTGCGCGGCAACCATCTGGCGTCAGAGATGGTAGCACCGACCGTGGCACTTGTTCATGGCCTGAAGGCTGTCTACGCGCCGATGCCGGTGCTGTTCGATCTGCCGTGGGATGGTGCTCAACTTGCACGGTGGTTCAACGGAGGACCCAAAGGCGATAGCGGTAGTTTTGGTAGCGCCATGGGATGGGGCCAAGAAGGTCGGTTCCAGGGTTCGACGTGGTACTTCCGGGCGGTTCCCCCGCAAAGAATGTACAACAACTGGATGGGCTACGAGGATACGGGCATCGGCGGCCCTCAGTGGGAGGCAGAGCATGGGAGGGCGTGTTTACCCGCTTTGATCTTGCATCCTATCAAAGAGGTCAAGCAGACCGAGGCGGGCTACTCGAGTGACTCGAAGCTTCCTTATTGATGACGAGGCTGAACCCCTTGACGGGCATTGGTAAGGGGGGCTCACCATGGACGATTCATGATCGACCCTGACAGATATCAGGCGGTTTGAGAATACATAGACTTTTCAACTGTAATGATACCATGTTGCCATCTCAAACTTGCATCCTGATCTGAACCTTCAGATAGCATCCGTTTCGACCGAGGAAGTGGATGTGTGTTCTCCGAAGTAAGCCGAGACAGGTCGTCAGTTAACCCCGAGCTGGTGGCCTAGCTGCCGCCTGTTGAGCCGCTCGGGCTATGCACCTGTCGTGCTCACACGAGATACGACGACCGTGGCTAGCGCAAATTTTGGACGAAACGCGGTACCTGCAGCCATTCAGGGACGGGACCAGCGGGACCTCGGCGGTGCGGGGTCCGCGGGGCCACGCAGCTGCGTGGGAAGGAGTTTGACAGCTTCGGCCCTCGAGCACCCCCTCTCTTTCTTTGCATTCAACACGGACAGACCGCGGATAGATTTTGTCGGATACCCATTTCACCGCTTGTTTGCTTACGCGGCGGCTTGTTATCCCCCCCAGCAGAAGTCGTAGTTGAACACGTTCATCTCACGGTATAAAATCGCCCTTTGCCGAGCCTCTTCACTTCAGACAACAGCAATAAGCAGCATCGCAGCAACTTACCAACCAACCATCTAGATACCTACCTCCCACCAACAACATGGCTACCTCCACCCCCACCACAGCCTCCCTCCTCGCCCTCGCCAAAACAGATGTAACTCAGCCCCTCCCAAAAGAAACCCTCTACGCCGTCCTCTCCGCCCCCCCCTTCGTCCACATCCCCGGCACATTCAACACCCGCGACCTCGGCCTACTCCCCCGCCCTCCCGGAACCCCCTCAATCCGCCCCAATCTCGCCTTCCGAACCGCCTCCCTCGAGGGCCTCACGCCCGAAGGCCATGCTGCCATTCAGAAGCTGGGAATCAAGACCATCTTTGACCTGCGGTCGGCGAAGGAGCACGAGACGAAGCCGGATCCGGTCGTGGAGAGTGTGCAGGCGGTGTGGACTAAGGGAGAGGAGGGGGATGCGCTGGCGGATCTGGGGGAGTTTGTGGAGGGGGATGGGGAGAAGGGATACGAGAAGATGTATTTGGATGTGATGCGGATGTACGAGGGGAGCTTGAGAGATGTGTTGGTGCATGTGAGGGATAGGGAGGGGGAGGGCTTTTTGTTTCATTGTAATGGTGAGTGACTCTGTGGGGGATGGGGGTTGGGTTGGGGTTTGGGATGATGCTAACATGAATACCTACTCTTAGCTGGACGGGATCGGACGGGCGTTGCGGCGGGGATGCTGCTGTCACTTGCCGGGGTGGATGGGGATACCATCACGCTGGACTTTATGCTCTCGCGCATCGGCACGGAGCCGGGGCGGGAGCAGCTGCTTGCGTTTGCGATGCGGGGTACGGGGGTCAAGAGCGTGGATGAGCCGGGGTTCTATAACTTGTGCAGCTTGAAGGTTGCCAGTTGGGAGCGGTTCGTGAAGGGGGTTGAGCGCGAATATGGCGGGTGGGATTCGTACGTCACCAAGACGCTAGGCTTCTCCGAGGAGGACCTCGCCAAGATCAAGAAGAATCTCGTCGCGAAGGAGTGAATGCGGTGCGATGGAAGCCGAGATACCCGCGTCGTCATTTTCTCAGGAGGCTTTCGAGAATACTCTACAGGTGCAACGTCGGAATACTTACAGTAGAGTAGAGTAGATTACCCTCTTGTCGTCATTTCTAGCGTGGCAGCCACACTTTCTGCCCGATCATCTGTCCTCTGATATCAGCCATCATCTGGTGTTCCCCTCGATGACATCATGGGTGTGGGGGCACACCCGCCAATGCTGATTGGTGGACCCTCGACCCTGTGAGACCTGAAAAGCTTCCCGCACACGGCAGCAAATCAAGAACGGCAGCCAAACACGCCGCTGACGCGGTACGATCCACCTGCCGTTAACAGACCCTTTGTGCGCTGTCAGGGTCCTCAAGCAGGTTTCCCGGAACCGCGCAAGCCACACCATACCTGTATTGAGCAGGGCACCAGCCTCTCACACCCGCCGTTGGGCTTGATGTCATGGGCTGCACAGCCTAATGATGCGCTGCTGCTGTTCATCGACGATTGGAAGACCAGAAGCAAGTCAGGAACATGTATATAATCGGCCTTTGCCTCTCCCGTCTATCCTTCAATATACTCCATATTCCATCACACCAAAGCATCAAGTGAAACAACTTACACTCCAACCAAACAAACAACCATACAAACCACACACCCTCACAACAACCACAACCAAAACTCAACATGCCTCTCCTCCCTACCCGTCGCCGTCGCGCCCACCCCGTGACCACCACACACACCGCTCCCGCCCGCGGAGGATTCTTCTCCCGCCGTCGCGCCCACCCCGTCGCTGCGCACCACACCACGCACACACATGTCGTGCACCACCAGAAGCGTCATGCTACACTTGGCGATAAGATCAGCGGGGCTTTCCTCAAGCTAAAGGGGACGCTTACAGGGCGTCCGGGGCAGAAGGTATGTTTTCCAACAGTCCAACAATGTTCAGGTGAAAGGATACGGGCTAATGATGATAATAGGCTGCTGGTACGAGACGCATGCATGGCACTGATGGCCGGGGACAGGCTAAGGCCAGGCGGAGGTTCTTTTAAGAGGTTGGATGATAGGACATAAGCGAGCGATACACGATGTCACGATATGGCGGGTGCATTTTTGTTTTAAAGGGACAGGGGCTGTACGATATGATACCTACCTACCTGTTTGCGGCGTTGCGATGGCAGGGCGTGGCAAGGTTCAGAATGAGATACCCATGATACGAATATACATTCTACGGATATACTACCCAGTCCAGGTGGAAGTGAGATTGGGCGAGAGTTATAGCCAAATGTGCCGTTAGACCGAGGTGAAGTTGGCCATTTGCTCTGGGCGCGCCTCTATGTAGTTGTGCATTCCGAAAAATAAGGTGTGGCTCACCTTGTCGTACGGTAGGTTGAACAACCTTACCCTTTTATACGTGTCTGTTCCATAATGGTAAGAAAGGAGCAGCCCGGCGATGATTCCATTGGAGGCCGTGACCTGCATGTAGTACAACTCTTCATCTTTGACGTCTTCTGAAAGAAGAATTCCCTCGATGTCGTAAATTCTTGAAAACAAGGGGAGTTCCCTGGTTCCAACCCGGAAGCTTTTGCTTCTGCGTATGTATTCGAAGAGAAAACCAAACATTTTCAGTTGTATATCCGGAGCGATGCTTAACTGTGAGGAATCCAGCGTAGAGACAACGCTATCGATGATAACTTCCTGCGGGCCCTCGGTAACCCATGAGATTGGCGGAGCAGCCAATACAGGAGTCTGCCAGGCTGCTCAACTCCAGCTCGGCGCCACTTTGCCGCTGTCTGGAAGCCGGCGACCCAGTCCGCCGTCATCCCATAACAGCTGGTAGGGCAGTTGGCCCCTCCACAGCTCTGCCAAGCATTCGTCGTCGAGACCTGCCTGGACAATGGCGACGATCCCGGCAATGGCTGCAAGTCGGTCTGTGTCGTATGTCATGTTGCGTCGGGAATACTCGTGGACGAGCTTGCCCCATTCTTCGTAGACCTTGCCGCGTTGCACTTGTATGGATCTGGCTCGCTGGTTCTGAATGGACTCCGTCCCGCGGTTTGTATTGGCCCTGGTGGCAGCTTCCGGTCTGCGAGATCTTAAATCAAGGGGCATCCTGAGCGGCTGTGGTTGATGCGAAAGGAGGCGTCCTAAGTGGCTGGTGATGCTGCTAACTTGTCTCGAATGGCCGGTGGTTTCCTCACTTTGTCCCAGAGACAGCGCCTCTGTTTGAGCTGACAAGGCATCTAACGTTGGCAACGGCTGCCGGCAGAGATCGCCAAGTACCGCAGAGGAGTGGTAAATGTTGTTGAATGTCCCGCTGGGCTCCTGAAACAGAGTGTACCGCGTCGCGCTGTCCTGCCAGAAATCGTCCGGATACGATGAGGGAGTCGTCTCGCTCGCCCGGCATTCGCGACACTCCCAAAATAGCTGCTCGGCAGTACAATGCAGCTGCCTCGGCGCAAGGAGCCGTTCCTGGAGGACCCAGGCGCGGGTATTGAGCGGAGCCTTCTCGACGTTGAGTTCCCACGAGTCAGGGGAGTAGCACAGGTGTAGAACGTCATCGGTATGCTGAAGCCAGTTTTTGCTGGGCCGCACCAGCAATGGCTTGACCGCATCGGGGCCCCTCGAAACAAAACAACCGCCAGAAGGATCCGAAGAGGATGTTGCGTTGATGTTGCACAGCGAGTTAGCGTATGCTTGTCCCATGCGCAACGCCTCGGCTTTCCAACCCGCTTCCGAGTCCTGCATGATGCAGAGGCTGTCTATCCAGATGTACCGGACCTTGCAAAACCGGGCGAAGAGCACCGCGTCTCGGAAGGTGAGCGGTAGCTGAGCCAGCGCTATACCTCGCCTCATGGCATCGTAGCGGGCGAGTGTCAACTTGGCTGGTTGTGTTTTACCCCAACAGTGTGACAAAGTGAAGTAGTCGCCACTTGTGTGATCCTCGGCCGTGATATGCAGCCTGATATTGCCGTCATCCACTATCCCGACATCGACGAGACGAGACGGATAGCTTTGGGGTGAGGTTTGCTTGCTGCAGTGCTTGTGTGAAGTGCGGCAGTGATCAATCCAGTGCCGAGCGAGGCTCTAGGAACCAGTGTCATCTGTCCTAAGAGAAGTCTCTGGTACAGCTGACTGCAGTTCTGGAGGCCTAGGCGGCCTGAAAACATAGAATGACGGCCTATGATGCCGAAACTCTACGACGAACAGCTTCTACGGATTGTCTTCGCCCTAGTTTTTGCCGTCATGTATGGTATACGTCAGTTCGCCGTCCTCTTGGTATTTTGAGAGTGGCTTCTTGTATCGTAGGAGGGCCCTGCATATGCGACATCCATCACTGGCAGCCGCTTGAAGCGCGGCCAAGTTCGCGTGGTGACGGAAGGTGTCGAAAACTTGGGCTGTGGAGCCCCAGGACGGGGTGTAACACCTCCTTCCCGTCGCGCGCAGCTCGAGAGAATGAAGGTGAAGCCGAGTGGTTTCCACGTGACACTCTTCGCGACTCCCCATTTGAGTGAGTGCATCGGAGATGGACACGGCTGGTTTGTGGCCGCCCAAGCCTTCAGCCCAATTCTGCCTCCGCCCGCCATTGCACGGCCTACCACTTCACACTACAACAACTACTCGCGCTTCCTCAACGGGTCCAAGATCGCGCGGCGCCATCAGTCGCCATGCCACCACCATTGAAACCTGCAGCTTCCTATGACCGACCCCAGAGTCGTGAGGACTTCCGCATTGCCATCGTCTGCGCACTACGACTTGAGTACGACGCCGTTTCCCTTCTGTTCGACCACTTCTGGGACAGCGTCGGTGAGCCATACACGAGAGCCCCAAGGGATAAAAATATATACACGGCTGGGAGAGTTGGACTACACAACGTTGTACTGGTGCTACTTTCTGGCATGGGTGAGATCGAAGCTGCTGTGTCCGCGTCCAGTTTGGCATCCAGCTACCCGAATATCACACTCCTCCTTCTCGTAGGTATTTGCGGCGGCGTACCGCACCTCGACTCGGGCGACGAAATACTGCTAGGTGATGTTGTCATCGGGAAGACGATCTTCCAATATGACTTTAGCAGAGAGTATCCCATCGCGTTCGTGCCTAAAGATACTGCCGAGGACAAGTTTGGCAGGCCAAGTAAAGATGTTCGCAATTTTATCGCCAGATGCGAGACTGAACACGAGAAGGAACTGTTAAGGACCGATGCGGCCAAGCATCTAAGAGATATACAACGGACCGCCAACTTTAAGGAGCGTGCACACAACTATCTTCGCCCTGGTCCCGCCCAAGACAAGTTGTTTCCAGCGACGTATCACCACAAACACTGAAAACCTCCGCGCTGCGACTTTTGCAACGGGGAGAGCGAGCAGTTCTGCAGCCAGGCTGCCGACACATCGTGTGCTGATCTGGGTTGCGACGATGGCTAGCTGGTCCCGAGGCAGCGGTCCCGGCGAAGACCAGGGGGGACGCAATTTCCCGATATTATCTTCGGCTGCATTGCTTCAGGGCATAGAGTAATGAAGTCCGGCGAAAGCCGCGACAGGATCGCAAAAGAACGAAACGTCATCGCTTTCGAGATGGAGGGTGCGGGCATTTGGGATGCCGTCCCCTGCATCGTCGTCAAAGTGGTTTGCGACTATGCCGACAGCCACAAGAGCAAGCTGTGGCAACCATTTGCAGCGGCGACAGCAGCAGCTGTGGCGAAGGCTGTACTGGGAAAATACCCTTTGTCAGACAACCCGTTGCTCAGGAAGCCTTCTGGGTTGCTGGAGAGCTCAACCTGGGATATGAATATTGTTTGTGTAAGCCATCACCTTCACCCTTACGACTAAATCGGATTTACATGCTTACGACCCGCTTCTACTGTCTAGGGACAACTCCGTTCTGTGATTGAAAACTTGGACGTTAAGAAGTTTCTGAAATTACTCCTAGATGCCGCCGACTAACAAGGTCTGCCTCGAATACCGAAGCTTGACAAAGATCCCGGCTTCCATTGGATTTTCCGGAATCTTGATTATCTGGATTGGAGTTTTAACAAATCGTCTGGCATGCTTTGGATTGATGGCCCAGCGGACCGCGTCCAGCTTGTATCGCCGCACGTCTTGAGCCGGGTGGGAGCGGCTGACTTGAAGAAGTATACCATTCTGCATTTCAACTGCCAGCTCGCGGGCAAAACTTCAGAGGAAGTAGTTAGCCGACTTGTTTAAACCATATTGCGGCAGCTGGCTGTATCTGTTCCATATAGTACAGGTTCAGCTATTCAAAAATTCCTATTTCATCTCCTGGAGCGCGCTCAGACAGAAGAATTGAGGGGATACTGGACCTTAAAATTCGACAGTTCTACGGCTGCACAGAAGTACTTGAATGCTGAGGCACTTCTAGACGCGCTGCTGAATGATCTATACTCTGCTTTGGTCACTGTTCTTCGCAATGGCATCGAAACCCCCGTCTTCATGGTCATAGACACTCTGCATGACGGGGGTAGCGACGCTCTCCTCGTTGAGAGCGTCCGCATTTTCGTTGATCTCTTGGCGAAGACAACGCGGAATTTCAAGACATTGATAATAAGCACATCAGTTGTGAACAACAAGCAAGCTCTTGGTGGCATGCCAAGCATTCTATACGATATTGAAAGAAGTGGTTAGTTTTCTTGTTACAATCCCGTTCTCAGCTATACTAACGTGTATACTAGATTGTCTATATAGCCTTCGCTTTAGCAACACACGCTACGACAAAATTACAGAAGAGCACCGAGGCTCCTGTGCGTGGATCTGGTCGCATCCTCAGTATACGGACTGGAGCATGCCCAATGCCTCAAGGCTCTTGTACATTCAAGGAAAGTCAGGCAGTGGCAAGAGCACAGTGACAAAGTATTTCACACGGTACCTTCTGGAGCGTGATCCTGGTGCAAGATCGGCGATCCTTGCCAAGTTTTTCTACAGCTATCGGGAGGGAGAGCTGCAAAAGAGCCACTACAATATGTTGCAAACGATACTCCACGACATACTTCAACAGGACGAGACATTCTTCTACCATAAGTTTCAGTTCGAGTATCGGAAATTCTGTCAGCAAGGCCATGGCCTAATGAAGTGGGATTACGAAACACTGAAAAGAGTATTTCGGTCATTGGCGGATCATTCACAGCGGAAGCCCATTTACCTGGTCATCGACACGGTAGACGAGCCCGAGGAATGTGATCCGAGAGTTGGTATAGCGGGTCTCCACTGCTGCATATGGCGGCCCGGAAAGGCCATGAGCTAGCCGTTAAGATTCTGGTAGAGGAGGGAAAAGCGGTTGTTAACGAAAAGGATTCAATAGGATGGTCAGCGCTTCGGGAGGCTCGCTTACAGGGACATGAGGGAGTTGCAACCTATCTAGCCAGCTTGGAAAGGGCTTGCTGAGGGACGTGGATCAATGACTCGGGGCGTTTGTTCAGGCCGACCCTGTCGTTCTTTTTGGGCTCTATATGTAATATTACTGTAGCCGCTTTTGTACATAGCGATGCGTTCTCTGGCGCGTGCCACCGTCAAAAAGGGGCCGCGCCGCGCGGTTCTCTGAACCGTGCTTCTTTTCAACAATTATCAATCCGACGATTTTCACCACAAAGACCTCCCATTGAAAGCCCAGTGACATTCTGGCCCTTCGATCGAAGGAAGATGACCTAATCCACGGTCGCGTTTCCTTTGTTGTTCCATGTTAGGCTCCGTTCCATGCTAGGCACCATCACATATTAGGTTTTGTTCTATACTAGGTACGTATCTGTTTTTCTACGTCAGTTTCATTTGTGTCCCTCCGATCGGAGGACCAGTAGTCTGGGAGTCGGCCTTCCAGGCCGACTGCGACGTTCTGTGGGTGTGGTTCTCTTTGTGGTTTCTTCCCTGTTGCGCCATCGCACCAGTTCATCAAGTACTGCACTCTCCGGATTGTTGCCTCGCTTGAAAATTGTGGTGACTTAATACCTTGGCACCTCCACACAGCACCACCAAAAGACAAAGATGGAGCCTTCGGATTTGCATAGTGGAGCAAAAAGACATACAACACCAGGGATTCGCTGGTCGTCACCGACCCAACTACTAGTCTGGCCCTCACTGGCTTATCTATGGGAGAGCGGACGGGATCCCGAGTTCTCCAGTGGGTATGGTCGTATGTGACAGTTTGTTGTTACTGTCCTGCCTATCAAGGCAGCAGGGGAGGTCCCGGTACTACGCTTGCAAGTGTCAGCTGGCATTGTTGGCGGTACCTTAAGTTGGGCTCGCAGGCATTGAGAGGTAGGTGTGTCTGCTTGGTGTAGATCGTGCCATTTGGGTGTAGTTAAGTGTTGGGGATTGTCATCAGTCGCTGAAGCGCATTTTCTCGGCTTTAAGGCCAAAACCCTTATTACAAACTCTGTATTCAAATGATGCCCCTTTAAGGCAACGTACGTTTCCCCGTGCAAACATTGGGTAAGCCCTTCCTAAACTCTGACGAAAACCAGACAAGACTATCTCTCAGCTCTTTGAAAACTCTGCGGAGCATCCACCTGGTCTCCCCCTCCGTCTCGACACGTTTCTTGTTAATGGTGCTCCTATTACGCAGGCAAATTGGCCATGACCAGGGATCTTCGGTAGAGCGTGACAAGAGAGCTTTACCCCAAGAAGAAGAAACCTTCAAAACTCCAAAATGCCAGCCACCTTTAGATGCTCAGAATGCCCCGTCCGTCAAAGTCGCAGAATACGCGCTGACCCTAATTCACACAGCTTACATATGAGAAGTACCTCGACCAGGGCATTCCCAAGCATACCATGCATAACGACAACACAGCTCTCATCTGCGCCGATGTATGTCCCCATCACTTCCTCCTTTAGCGATAGAAACTGACGTTGGTTGTAGGAGAATGGTATCGTCCATATCCACGGCGGCAAAACTATTTACCGCCATAGCCCTAAGACCCCGGCCGTCGACCCCTGACCCGAAGCCCAAGCGCGAGAGAGCACTTTCAGCGGCGGCGAGGACGAGGTTACCGCCAACTTAGAAGAGAAAGATGAATCCGCCGACTCAGGTCGAGAAGGGAGGGTTCAAGCGTGAGAAGATCATGACCAAGATCGAGGACGAGAGCTACTAAGTTGCTGCGAAGTTTCATGTGCTTTGAATTCAACTCCCGTCTTTCGGGTTCATTCAACTCACAGCAGACGACAGTGAGGTACCTCATAGCAGACAATACCTTGCCTTCAGATTCAGACTCACCAATGAGATGAAACATATCCGCTATTCATTGTGTCCAATACTTGGTCTGTATTAACATTAAGACATGAAGTGCAATGTAAAATATGACAAACGCCGCCCACTTTTGATTCCTACTATCATATACCCTCTGTCAACTTCAACCCCTACTCCAAATAAAAACTACTCTGCGACGCCTGCTTCGACGGCCCCGCAGGACGCATGGCACTCGCCAACGGCAAGCTCCGCTGGCTCGGATTCCTCGACCCCATCCCCGGCCTCTCCAGACTCGTCTGCGACGGATTCCGCGATGGCGGTGCCGGTCTTGGCAGTATCTCAATTCTCACACTCCGCTGCGAGGTGCTGCTCCTCCTTCTGGGGATGGGCGGCCTTTCTCCTCCTGTGGCGCTATCGATGCTTGTTTGGGAGGGGTTCCGCGAGAGGTCCTCTTTTGGTCGTTGGGGGTGTTGGTGGTGAATTTGCTGTGGTGGGGGGACAACGATCCCTCTTCCTTGGTCTTGTGCCTCTTCTTGTCTGCCATGCGACAGGGTCCGCGGCATTAGAGGAGGGGGGACGCTTCGCGGCGGGGGTGTTTGCATGGGCAGTCCGAGGCTGAAGCCTGAGCTGCCGGTGTTGTCGCGGTCCTGGATTGGAGGGCGTTCCTGCGGATGGAAGCCCAGCGTGGCATGTATCATATCTCGAGCCTCAGAAATATCGCTGTCGAGTCTGAGGTGCCCTGCTGGGCTGAAGGCGCGTTCGGGGTCACACATGGATCGTGATGCCTGTGGGGTGTACTGCATGCCGGAGCCGGTGGCAGCGGTGTTAGATGAGTACATGCCGCTAGAGGACTTGGACCTGGCTGCGCGGGTTGCGGCACGTTGGTGTCGGCTGAAAATGGGCTTGAAAGCTGGGACGCTCGCGCAGGAGATGGCTACTGTGACTTCGATCATAGACCATAGGTTGACGGGGATGCCGTCGCGGAAGGGGTCGTCGGACTCGGTGAAGATGCGGATCGAGTAGAGACGGATGATGGATGCGACGCAAGCGAAGGCGCCGGCCCCAAAGATGAGGAAGAGGGCCACCTTTTCGCGGTTTGGGCGCTGGATGGAGCGGAGCGTCTTGAAGGGGAGGCCGAGGATCCAAATGTCGGTGATGATGTTGAACGTTGAAGTCGCTGGGACAATTAGCTTTTGTGGACCTGATGCACTGAGAGACCAGTTCTTACAGTAGAAAAAGGCTGTCGTGTTGATGCAGCTCCCTTGGACCGTTCCGGTGAAGTCCCACATCTTCTTCAGGGGGCGGCACTGCGAGAGGGTAACTACAAAGCAAATGAAAAAGAAGACAGCGTGGAGGAGGATGGTGCCACGGCAAAGTATGCGGAAGGTCCCCGTTACAGCTATTCTGTGTTAGTAACAACTCAGCGTAGCACGAGCAGATGTCTTACCAAATCGGAGATATGTGATGAGAATAGCTGTCTTGATGCAGAAGATATTCACATAATACAAGACTTCGATCGCCAGCGTTGTCTGTTCTGGTTAGTAACCCACAAAACCCAAAACATCGTGAGCTCACCTTGATGAAGCCGACCATGTTGTCTGGTGTAAGCGTGGTCATCGGGAATCCGATGCGGTTATCTCTGAGAATGAACAGCATGATAACGTAACAGATGGTGAGAGTCTGTACAGGACGTCAGCTGCTTTTATTTATACCGACGAAGCGTTCTCCAAGCTCACCATAGCAGCAAGGATAAAATAATCATCCGGGCCAGAGTTGTGGATAACGATAAACCGACTGACACTCCGCAGAATCACAAACGTAGCTACCAGCCGTCAGCCCACGGTTTTAAGCACCGACCTTTGAAAATACTCACAAGCTATGACGGTCATCACCACCGCCGTGATGATGAGGCCATCCTGATGGCTCTGATAAACCGAATTCGGTTCAGCCATTGTGTTCGCTTGCCAAGGACTCGGGTCATGCGAGGAAGGGAAAAAAAGCAAACAACACAGAGAGATACCAAGAAGGGCGGGGATCTGATCAGCTTTAAGGCCGCATTAGTGTAGAGGAAGCTGGCTTGCCACGACGTGATCGCCAGCACCACAAGTGTCTGTCAAGCTTCGGGCGTGCGCTAATGCGAAGGATTCCATTTGTTCTGGAAGGCGAGGAGCGAGCTCGCGTGAGGCCTATGGTAGGCGAATCGGCTTGATACGTCATTGTAATCGCCGATATGTGAGCGCGCTCGAACCCTTCCCGCGATCACCCCCCCTTGTCGAAAGCGTTCTCGCAGGACCGAGGTGAAAGTGACAGCGGCTGTGCATGAACTGAAGCACACCAGTGCGGGAAACAGGTGGGTTTTCAGCGAATGGCCAGACGCTAACAATCTACCCAGATATACGTTCGTGCCCTGGTCCAATGACGGTTGACAGCGAGAGAAAGGGTCGTCAAGCGGGGTTGGTGCGGGGGTCAAAACAGTAGCTGATCGGCCGGCTTTACAATGTTGTGGGGCTGGTTCAGTGAGGCCATATCGTCATTCCTGTACGCTCGGACAGTGCTGCCTTGGTTTTGGAGCTGTCAAAGCAGCATGAGGAGATTTTCTCACGTGGCCCCGGGCAGTCGAAATGACCTGATGTGCGATTTCGATGAGGCCCGACGGCCAAAGCCGGCAGTTCATTTGAACGTTTAATGTTCAATTGCGTGGCAGAGGGTTGAACTGGAACCGAAATCTGAATACAAGACCAGATAGTGGGGCGGTTGAAGGCGCTGCAGGGTACGCTGGGGCTAAGAGCTGCGGCATAATCTTGGGGGCTCGGAAATATTAAAACTAAAAAGAAAGAAGCCGAGTTTCGGTAATATATTGATTTATCGGTCTAGCTGAGGTGAGTGAAGAGAAGTTCGGCAGCGTAGGCATCCGGAAATCGTCCAGAAATTGGAACTGAGTTCAAACCAAACCATCCAAAAGGCAGAAACGTGGAAGAAGATGACATTACTTCGTAACATTTTATCGGAGTTCTCACAACCCGTGCTCAGCGCCGCGGTTTTCATCGTGGCTCTGATCCAAGGCAGAGAAGCAGACACTCTCTGTTTTGTGCGACGAACCTGGGCACCAACTTTCCCATTTCGTACCTCGCTCACGTGACATTGCTCACCATGGCTCAGGATTTGCTCAGAATTTGCTCAGGCTTGCTTACCTTACATAAAACCTGGCCAAATTGGCCCCCATCTTTCGAAAGCGAATGGTTCCGCCTTCACCTAGCCTTTATCCCTAACATCTCACACCTACGCCTAACTGCATAGATAAGTTCAAAATCTGAGGCGTTTTTCGAACCTTTCAAGATGTTTCGAGACACCACCCAGGTCTTTTCCCGGATGATAATGCCTTGTCGGTCGATTGAGAGGCGTTGCCGATTTCGTCTCACGCAGACCAACTTATCAAAAACAGGCTCACCGGCGAAGGACCCAAGAACCATACAGGCAAAACCCAGCCCAGTAATACGGGGCCGAAGTTGTCGGTTCGTCCATAACAGTCAACGCCGCCTCCTGAAGGGCCGCTGCGACATCGACGAGTCCGTCTGTACCCGCAACGGAATTCTTCATCTCCTTGTAAAATGTCTCCGAGAACTCTCTCCCCGCTCCGGTTGGAATTGGCCAGGAAGCACCAATAACGGAAGCAGCGCCGGCGCATAGTAAAGCGCTGATCAAGCCGAGATATTCGTCGCCTGTTGAAACCGTTTGCGAGGCTGATTCACAGCCTACCAGGACCACGAGTGGTGCTGTTAGGCTTAGGTTGAAGACATCTGGTATTAGGAGGCAGTTGTCAGTGATTTGGTCTTCGGCTTGCAGGGAGGCGATAACTTCCTGGCCGCTGCCTGGGGTAGAGATTGAAGTTGTTGATATGAGGGCTACATCCGGTTGGGCGTGAATTTGGGTGGCTCCATGAGAGTATATCGTGGGCTTCAGGGGTATTTCACCAGTAGAAGACTCTGTGCTCTTCTTTGTGAGTCTTGTTTCAGCCGAGCCACGAATCTCATCTTCGTCTTTGCCTGTAGTGTCTGATGCCAACACAAGACATTGTTTTAAAGGGTCCTGTACCGCGAAGCGACAATGCCCATGGTAATGGATCACCCCGGCGCCTCGTGTGGCTTCCGCGAAGCTTTGTTTGGTCGCTTGGTCGCCACAATAGGCCATCCCGCTTCCCTCTGATCCTGCTGCTAGCCGGCTCATTTGCCCGTAGACTCGGCTTCGCTCAGTACCCATATCATCTAGGACGCTGAAGAACACCGAAGGTCGTGGGCTGACTTCTGTGACTTCTCTGCTTCTGGTCAGGCATATCTGCAGAATAGAAACGCTTGAAGCGTGGACGACTGGGTTGCGTTCTAGGAGGTGCTGACTGCGGAAGCCAGCCCCACCGTTGTCAACTTTAAGGGCGTGCAGCGGAAGCGACGAGAGAGGCCCAGTCGGTGAGAAAACCAACAAGTCACCTTCCTGGCTGACCTCAACTGCAGGTGCTATTAGACGATCGAGCTGCCGAAGAGGTTTTGACGGGTCTTTCAGGTTATCACTCTTGAGGCAGTCCCTCCGTTCCACGGTAGTCGCCCAATGTTGGTGCAGCCATGCGTCGATATGCGATCTGCCAAATGGGAGGAGGACCATCTTGCAGGTTTCCACGGGCCGTGAACAGTCTGCTGTCAAGACAAAGATATTGTCGTAGTGGAAGATCCAGTCGACAAAGATGATTCGTCTTACTGGTGAGGAGCTGGTCTCCCGAGATACGACGAGGGCTTCGAGATTGGTAATGCCTCGAACGGTTCCATCCCTAAGCTGAATGAATTCCCTGAATGCGTCGTGGTCTCGAATCTCGTCCTCGGCTTCTTCAATATGTTTCCTAATGTATACTTTCTCGTCATCGGGAGCAGTGCTGAGTGCTGACTGGAGTGACACGAGCTTCTGATATAATGTGTTGGTGGTATTGTCACGCGAGATCTTCTCCCGGATTGCTGCCGGTACCATAACACCGATTCCGAGAATATCACTGAGGCTTCTTGCCTTCCGCTTCTGGCTCCAGCACCAAACTGCGGCTACATCACGTTTATCGAGATTGACGCCGATTGCCCATTCATAAAGATCGCATACCTGTGTATTGGCAACGAAGCGTTGTTTCTGGCGAACGGCCTGGAGACCACCGAGAGCAGAGAGCTCTCGCCGCAGGAGGTCAGAGGCCGATTCCAGATTTTTGAGCATATCGAGGGCCGCGTCCTCAAAATTGGAGCCACGACTAAGCCCCCGCGCTATCAAGTAAAGCCTGCAGAGCCAGTGGCGGGCACCCATGGCTTGCTGTCGAGAGCCAATAGAGCTGAAGATAGCCTCGGCCTTGACGAAATCTTCCTCAGCTGACGCGAGGTGGGAAATCTTCTTCGACACGTCACTTTCCTTTCGGTACCTCTGGAACTGACAGAGGGCTCTCCTTTGAAGGTCCATGGCCTCCGCGAATTTGGAACCGCGAGAATGGTGCTGTGCGATAAGTCGGCTACAAATATCGATAGCCTGAAGCTCTTTCCTGTCGTCCCCTTGCCGGATCGCGGCTTCGTGGAGAAGCCTCGTTACAAGGAAATCGTCACAGTTGGAATTTATTCGAAAGGATTCGTCCTCTGAAAGACTCTTGGCCAGTAGTCGTGCTCTGGCGATCGACTCCTCTGCCTTCGCGTCCCAAAGCTGTGGATCGAACACGCCACCTATTGCAATATCAAACTGCATACTAGCAATAAGACACAGCTCGTCGGCAGCCGTCCCAATATCTTCTGGGTCTGTCGGCGGGTGATCTTTGCTAGGAATGGTCGCGAGGAGGAAGTCGATGAGAGCTTGGAGTTTCTTCGACCTGGAGGGCTCTGCTTCAGTCCTGGCCGCGGCACTCCGAATCATGGCAAGTTGGTACTTTGCTTGTGACTGGCATGGCAATCCCTCACGGGAAGACAGATTGTGAATCTGGAGGGCGAATATTTCAGCCTCCTCCAGGTTACCAACTTGGAGGTGGCCGAGACAAACGACGCGACCCGCGAGAAAGGCAGGAATCCAGTATTCATGCCGCAGACAGTCCTTGTACAACCGCTGGCCAAGTTCCAGCACTTTGCCCCTGTCACTCTCGCTGGAGTTAAGGACAACAAGGAGCTGAATTTCGCGGAGAATCTTCTCTTTGACAAGCCCAGTCGACGTGCAGACATTGTGAAGTACTTCTTGAAGGTTAACGTAGGTCGAAAAATCGCCGTTCTTGAACGCCAGGGTTAGGGCCTCAAGTATGGTCTGCAGCACGCCGTATGGGTAGTTGGCGTCGAGATGCTCACGCGCCAGATCGACAAGGTCAGCGAGAACATTAGACGATGTTACCAAGCCGTGTTGAAGCCGTAGGAATCGAGTTTCGAGAGGGCCCCAGCGATGCCCGCAAGCTTGGAAAGCTTGATCAGCTTTGTCCAGTATTGCCGCCATGTCTTCGATGCGCGATGTCTTGGCCAGCTGCTTTGCGAGCTCGACAGACCAAAGGCCCCGAAACGCCGTGGGAACTGTATCAGAGCTGAGGTTGGATTCGAGTCTGGCGATGGCTCGGTCGGGTGTGCTGCAGTTCAGAAAGGAGGCCATGATGATATGGATGTCGTGGTATCGCTGTGTTACTTCCAGATGCTGCATCAAAGACTCAAATCTGGCAGCAGCGGTGTTTTTGTCAAAACTGGAGCACTTCCTTCCAAGCAAGAGCTCATCGACCATGGTGATCTTGGTGAGGAAATCGAGCGTTTCCAGACAGCCATCATCGCACATGGCCTCGCCAGCTTCCAGATGGTCATCGAGATGGTTCCATGCCTCCTCTAGCAGAGCCTGGGTGTCGCTGTCGAGGGTGTTTCCACAACCAACGGTGGAGACGAAGGCCCAGTGAACGCGGAGGGCGAGGTGCTTTGCATGCTGCTGGCTGGCGCTGTGGTCGGCTTTTTGCGACTCGGATACAACTTCAACCGCCTGGTCGAGGTACTGTTTTGCGAGAATTGGGTATCCTCGTTTCATGAAGACGCGCGCAGCTTCACGGAACAGCTGCAGCTTGTCGTCGTCCGAGACTCCGTCCCGTTCCGAAGCATTGTCCAGAGTGGCCAAGGCTCCGTCGAAGTCGCCGAGGATGGATTGATGGCAGCTACGTAAGAGCGCCTGAAAGAGGGTTCCGTGATCATCTCCTTTTGGTGAAGTCATCCTTTTAGCGAGCTCTGTTTGTGTGGGCAGGGTGCGAGTTGAGGTGAAAAGCCAGAGGCGAGGGAAATTCCGTCCGTTTCGGCGGCCCCGTGCAACACGCAGCTCCCCGAATGGCAGGAGCGGTCAGCCACTGGCAAACCACCAAACAGAGACGCCGAGGTGTGATTCGACGCGCTTCCATCCGGGATTCGTCCCAAAATCTTCCACTTTGCAACCCAACAAAAACGAAGCCATCACATCGGCGCTATGCCCGCATTCACCCCCCGCGAAGTCCCCTTTGTCATGGACGATCTGTCCCCGGAACTGGGCATTAAGAACCAAAACGACACCGACTACAACAGGATCAAAATCACGCAAAAGGACCTAGGAAGTCTCAGTGTCCTTGGCAGTCTGACCAATGTTGATTACGGGAAGTGGGCAGGTCAGGACGCCTGCCTCGTCGCTTTCCGATTCCAGTTCCAGAAGGGCAACGCCACCGCCTTCCGCTTTTCCAAGGCCGACATTGCCATCGAGTTCCAGGCCCGCCCGCCAAACAACCCTGGAGACGATCCTGCTGTTCTGCGATACGGTCCAAAGTATCTTCGGTCGACGGGCACCGCCGAGCAGGTCGGATGGCACTATACCGCATCCCTATCTGCCAGCCCAGGCGTGGGGCTGGTTGCCATCGAACCGGGCATTGAGATTGGCAGGTCCAGTAGCTACACACGACAATATGCCGCTGAAGTGGAGAGTGACGACTGGGGCAGCCGCAAACACCGTAGGCCGAACTGCGTCAAGATATGGATGCGCGAGGATGATAAACAGGAACAAGGGGTTCCTCTCGAGCTGCTAGCTGCCGTGGTTGTCCAGATCGGTGGCCCATTCCAGGCCAAGGTATCCATCAAGGTTGACTCCATCTTCAACCTCATCGCGTGGCCCTGGTCCAAAGATGACCCCCTACTCTTGGAGCCTGGAGTTAGGTTTGGTCCGTCTCTTCGTGGGAGCGAGCCGGAGATTGACTTTTCTACGATTACGCCTGAGGAATGGCGCCTGCTTGTCACTCCGGATCTCCATGTTCGGTAGGCTACCGCGTTCTTGTTGGAGTGACTACGTGGCTGACCCACAGCACCAGAGATCGTCAATAATATTGTGCGATTCTCATACCAAAGTTGACATGCTTCCCGAAGCTTTCTTGATCATCGCCGCACTAGTGCCAGTTGCCGGCCAGACGCCAACACGGTTCATTGCTGTCTGGTTGGTAACACAGGTATATCGCCGGCGACGAGAAAGGAGCTGGTGGCATCGCCATTTCTGTAAACGGCGCCGAGGTGCTGGGTCAGGCGAGCGTCTTTCAGCTTTGGTTCCTCCTCCTCCTCTTCTTCCTCGTCCTCATTCTCGTCCTCATCTTCATCGTCAGTTTTGAAGTATTTCAAGACGATTGCGATGTCTGGAGAAATAAATGCAATGTCTTTGAGCTTTCCACATAAGTCTCAGCCCCCGAAGAGGCTTTTACGATCCATTGTGAATTGTTTGCTGATAATGCAGCGTGTTGCAGATTCGCGATGCAGGGTTAGGGTTCCTTGCCGCCAGCAGCATTGACCGGGATTTCGTCGTGAAGACTCCCGCGCCCGCTTTCGTTCCACATAATCCGCCGCAAATGGCATCCGTTTCCTCGCTTCAGAGGACCATGGCTGACGTTGGCCCCATCATCTGTGGCAACATGAGCTTCGCCCGGATGGCCACGGCCAGGAGGGTTAGCAACAGAGTTGGGTACGCATTTTCATCGTTCCTTTTTTTTCTTTTCCAAAAAATCCCCTTTGCACCGTTAGTCTGTCCGTCTCCCGCCGCAGTAAATTATTAACCCCCTGCAGGCGTGGTGGGAGAGTGTCAAGCGCCAATTCAAAAAGGGCGTCAACTGGTTTATCGCCGCGGCCACGAAAGGGACGACTTCTTGGTGGAGATCCCAGGCGAGATCATCAGCTTTGCGGTGCACACGCTCGAGGAGATCGGCAAGGCGCTTGCGTTTGTCTTCGACAAGGTGCTGGGCGCCTTTAGGAAGTTCATCAAGTTCCTCAAGCTTCTGTTCGACTTTAAAGCGATCCTGCGCATCAAGAACGAGATTAAGGCAGCAGAGCCTTGACGCCAAGATAAACACCCCCGTCTTCTCGGCCCTGTATCGCAAGATAACAGGCGACGACTTGACCATCCTGGACGTACATGCCTGATCCTGGCCATCCCCATGCACGTCCTTTCGGTCCTGTTCACGGGCGAGAGCTTTAGCCTCGAAGGCGTGGAGCTGGCAAACATGCTCGCGAGGGATCCCTTTGCGCCGGCGGCCAAGGCCAAGGTGGCGGCGGAGGCCAAGGACCAAGAAGACGACGACGAGACCAAGAGGCGCAAGCGGGCCGGGTACGGACCAGGGTATACGGCCTTCTTTGTCCGCGTACTCCGCGCCGCTGTCGGTGGCTCGATAATGCTTAAAGACACTACCGTCGGCAAGCGGCCCAATCTGCGCCTCGCGTCGACACAGTCAGCGCTCGGCGCAGCACAAGAGCGGAAGCTGCTCAAGTTTGGCGCGCCGCACCCGCTCGCGTACGCGCGCCCGTCACCAGCCGTGGCGGCGGGGGGACAGCCGCGGTTTGCGGTTATCGACGGGTGTCTGGCCTTTTTGAACATGTGCTGCACGATCCCGCTCAACCCGCACGACGAGCAGCTTAAAGAACGGATGGCCATCTGGGGCTACTCGGCTTGCAACGACTTCGTTGGCTTGATAAGCGATCCCAACGATACCACCTTCGCTTTCACCATGGCTAGCACCATTGTCTGTCTCGAGAATTCCAGGGTGCAGTTTCAGTGCAGGAGCCTTCTCTATCGCTAGTTTTCCATGAGGCTGTTCGGCGTCGCGGACGATTCGGAGCGTGGTGATTAGGCTGCCATGGATGAACGGGTCGAACTTTTGCTCGCTGAGAAATTCGTTCCGGCCGTGGTTTCGGAGTCGATCCATGATTGATTTCAAGTCTTTTGGCGCGTGGTTGGTAGAGTCAAGAAGCAAGCGCAATGTTTGAGATCAGTTGACGGAAAATTATGGCTTCTTTGTTCTGCAGAGCGTCGGGCAGTCGCCATGCAGCCGCAGGAGGGCAGGCACTACCTGGGCAGTCCACTTTGACCGCTGATAAAAGAAATCAAACACCGGTAAGCCACTGGGTCCTCTCTTTGAACAATTAGGGGTATTGCACTGTACAATCCAGATCCGATCTGGGATGTTGTGAGGATGATGGGTTAAATAATTGCTCACTCGACCTCTAATGCAGAACTACACGGCGAGAAGGTGCCATCTTCGGTTCCGAAACCAACCACAGCACCTGCCCACCATCCTCCTCCCGCCACCGGGGTCCAGGAACAGAGAGCTTCCACCGACATCTCCCCGCTGGAATATTACCGGCCAACCAGCCGCATCGGACGACCAGCCCATCATCTCTCACATTGCAAGCTCAGTCATATCAGTTCGAGCATCCGTTACACGAAATCATACCTGCCCGCCTCATTATGCAGTATGCATCAATCCACACTCGCGCCAGTGCCAAGTAAGTTATGGACCACGTGCATCTCCCGATGCCCTCAACAAAGCTAAACACTTCATTCATAGAATGTCGCCTCCTCGGCCAGTACATCCCAACAACCCCCGTCCGCCAAACACGATACGTAAACTCGTGTGCGGACGTTCTGACTGACCAAGGCATTTGGCAGACTGCCCCGTACACGCGAGCCCGGGTACATGGGGCGCTGGAACCGCAGTCTTCATGGACGAACCTGTCGGAAACCAAGCTCAGCCGTCCATGCCAGCCACCATACACGCTAAACCCAAGGGTAGGCCAACAATGCCTACTATATCCGACACCATACACGCCAAACCCCAGGCCACGGGAACAGCGCGAGCACAGGCTTCCACTCCTCAGCCACAACCAGCCAAACCAAGCTAGAGGCCGGTTGCAGGAAGTCGTGTTTTGGGCCAAGGCGTGTCGCGACAGGGAAGCAATGTCAACAATGCCCACAGATTCGTCATCGAGCAGGTCAGAAGGCCAGCTCGGCGCAGCTCCCTGGTCAGCCCAAGGACACGAGCATCAAGTACTGCAACCAGTGTGAGGTATCTCTGTGTGGAGCCGAAAAAGGGGGGAGGTAAACTCTGCGTGAGCTGCGAGAAGCTTATTTCGGGTATCTTGTATCCGGACCCTAGGTTGGCGGAGAGGATCTTTTCAGGTATTGAGCCGAAGTTTGAGAGGGGTAAACAGGTGAAACGTAAGCGGTCTCCGAGTCCGGTTGAGTGGCAGCCGAAATACGACTCGGACTGATAGCGTTGGGATAACTTGTCAACTGCTCATAGCGTCGATTGATAGCGTCAACAGAAGTTCTAGTTACCCAGGTTACTCAGGCTGCCCATGGGAATAAGCTCAGGGATGAAGCTCCCCCGAATTCCGGGTGCCTATATACTAGTACATGCAGAAGTTTGTTCCACGGTGCAGATGATTTGGATGCCGTGACTCTGGGGGTTCGTTGACAATCAGCATCACAACACGGTGGAGGTTTTGTCTTGTTCCCTCCTAGACTTCGTCGCAACGGTGATGCCCATGGTTGTTCCGCATCTCTCCTCTATCAGGAAGATTAGAAGACAACAGGAAACTGTTATTGCGGCCTGTCGTGCGAAAACGGTAGATGATCCTATTTTAATCTCCCAGCCCGGCCGTGATGAGGCGGACTCATGCTTTTGGAAGTTGAGGTTTAAGTGGTAGGAAATGACTTGGATTTGTAGTGAAAGGAATTCTAGGGGAGGGGGGGGGGGTATACTTCCGATTTTCGGCTCCTTTTGGTAGGGGTAGCAGTGGCAATGAAGTAGAAGTGGCGACGGTATCAATCGTGGTGACGAGAATGGCCCCCTAATTATGACTGCTAGTCCAGTACGGCATGGTTACACCGGCACTGCTACGATTGCACGTGAGTATAGCCTGCCGGTGAGTGCTAGTATGGTGTGGACGGGAAGGGACGAAGCTTTAACAGTTGACTTTAACGCGGAGTTGATGGAGAGGGATTCGCAGGCAACGAGATTTTGCGGCAGCCTGTGATTCAAAGGAGAAGTCATACCCCCACGTCCAGGCCCCCTCAACGCAATCCATTTTCAGATTCATGTCGCCTGGCCAAGACACCCCAAGAGACGCCAAGCTGCCCGCTTTAGCAAACCGCGCACTGTTGACCCCGGGCCCAATCATCAACTTGAAAAGTTTTGAGAAGCGGCTGCATCGCCGGCTGGTGGGTCACCTTCCCTAGTCCTTGGTAGCCGCGTTGGGCTAATTCATGCCGCCGTCAGACAACAGCGCCAATCAGAGACAACCAGCCGGTGCCAAAACAAGGCCTATCCGTACATGTCCGCACGTACGAAAGCTCCGGCCAAACGAAAGGGTCTCTTATCTCCGTTCGAAAACGCGTTCTCGGAATTCTCACAGTCTTGCTCTGGAACAGTAAGGCCTAGGCTTATTACATCACAGGCTTGTTTAACATGTAGGAAGGCCTTTTCAATATTTATCTAGGTGTTATCAGAACGGGAGACGGCCTGGAATAACGAAAGCTATGGGCGGTCTGTACAATAGGTACGCATCTTCCGCACTGGCTGAGGGGACCCTTTCTCTTGGCCGGAGCCTTCGTACATCAATTGAAGAGATCCTGCAGGTCTGCGGATGCGGACACAGATGCGGCCCAAAGTCCCGCCCGTACAGCCCCTCCTTTTTATCGATTAGGTACCTGCCTAGGTAGGTAGGGGGCTGTTGTTGTGAGTTACCGGGGGCGGGAGACAGATGAATAACATGGGAGACCGCCCGCTGGGCTGGACTTTTGGGCTACACTGATGGTAGTCTTTCACCTCGACTGCTACAATTAATCTTGGATTGAACAGATAGCTGTTTTGAAAAAAAGGAAAAAGAAATGGCGGAAAACAGCCCCATTGAGGTCGACACCATCGACAATGACGGCGCAACGACCTAAGCCCCATCCAACCCAAATGGTAACCCCCTTCTCTTCCTCGCATCAACATTGAAACCAAAAGACACACGACTGAAAGAAACCCAGGGCTCTCGCTAACCTCCGCTTTGAAGTAGACGACATTGAATCTCCTTGGACGCACTCGCACCCCTTCGATCTCATCTTCGCCCGCAACCTCTTCGCGTGCATCACCAACTGGCCCGCCCTCATTTCCCAAATCCACACCGCCCTCTCTCCCCTTGGCTTCGCCGAATTCCAAGACTTCAATCTCCAATAGTACTCGACTGACGGCTCCCTGACCCCTTCCATGCCATTCATAAGCGGATTTCCACCCTGCTCCCGCTTGTGGATAGTATAGGGAGGTTGCCGAGCCCAGGACCGCATTTGGAAGGGTGGGTGAGGGACGCTGGGTTTGAGAACGTAGTGGTGAAGAAGTTTGCGATGCCGATTGGGCCGTGGGCGAGGGATGGGCGGCTGAAGAAGGTGGGGACGTATAATATGGTGCAGATATTGGATGGGCTGGAGGGGTTTAGTATGCGGTTGCTGTGTGATGTCGGGGGGTGGACGGAGGATGCGGTGCATGAGATTTTGAAGGGGGCGAGGAAGGAGTTGAAAGATCCGGCGCTGCATTTGCGGTTTGATTTGTGAGTTTGCCTGATGAGTTGGGGTTGGGGGTTGAGGGTGAGTGGAAAGCTAACCAAGTTTAGGTATGTGGTTTATGGGCAGAAAGCTGAGTAGAGCCGTGAGTATTCGTCGCTGGTAGCTCGACTGGTAAGGTTATCGCGGGTTTGGATATTGTGAAGGGGGTGTCGTATCCAAGTATCAGCAGCGAGAGTGTTTCTGGTGTTTTCAGCATATTTCACAGCATGGGTGACCTTTTTCATGAGTCCATCTATTTTGGCTGACTAGAGGGGGGGAACAGAGGAGGATCCCCCCTGCCCTATGTCCTGCCATGCCAAAACTAGCTAAAAATACAACAAAGACTCATCTGAGCCGACATCCACCCCAGCTCTCTACTTAGGTCCCCAAAACTTGTCGTCCCTCTCAGCGTCGGAAGAGTCAGACATGTGCGTCTTGTCCTCGTCAGAAGAGTCATACTTGGGTGGCTTCTCGCCATCAGAGGAGTCGGAATTGTCTCCCTTATCCTCGTCAGAAGAGTCAGGCTTCTTATTCTCAACCTCAGGCAAGCCGTCATCACTAGGAGCCTCATCCGAGGACGAAGACCGAGACGAAGCGACGCTCTAGGGCTACTACCCGAGCGAGCGGTAGTGCGAGTGGAGGCGGTCACCTCACTCGGTCCTCTCTTGTGCCGCTTGCCGCTCTTCGCCTGCGACTCTTCTCCGTAGCTCGCAACAATATCAACGTCCATTTCGTCCTCCTCCACCTCTTTCTGCCATCCATCCTTCTTCTGCACGTCCTTCCAGAACAACGGCTTCTGCAGGCGCGGAGACTTGAAATCTCCTTTCTTCTCCACCTGGTCAATCCAGTTCTCGACGTCCTTCAGGTCGCGGCCGCCGTGGAACAGCACCTCCACGGCAGCTCAGAAGTCCCGCTTCAGCGACGGCTTCTCGTGATCGCAATCCCACTTTCCAAGCTGCTTCATCTTGGCGCAGTATACACCGCGCAGCTCCGTCATCTCCCACGCCATCAAGTCGTGCCAGTACGCCTCGTCCTTTCCTTCGGGGTCGGGCACCGGAATTTTACCTGGGGGCTTGGTCGAGGCCTCAAAGTCCCAGCTGAGGTCTTTGTATTCCCACCGCTCGGGCTTGGTTTTGCGATCCGTGTACTCACTGGGGAGGAAGGCGGGAATGTGGCATTCCATCCACATCGGAGAGGCTGTAGCCGAAGACCAGCCGACGATGCCGGCAATACTGCCGTCGTCTTCGTCCACGAGGATGTTGGACAGGGACATGTTGTTGTTGTGGGCGATGATGGTCGGAGAGACATCGAGGACGGGGAAGATTTTAGGGACCATGGCGAGGAGTCTTTTCGCGAGCCTTTTCTGGTCTAGGGGAGTCTGGTGGGCGAGGGCAACAGGCTTGAGGAGGGCCAAAAGCCAGTCGTGTGAGGAGCTGAAGGTCCCGCGCGGCATCTCGTTGAGGGTGAACTTGTCTTCGAAGGAGAAATAGACTTTGTCGCCCTCGAAGAAGAAAGGGTGCACCATGTGGCCTGGGACAGGGTCGATGTCCGAGTCGTGAGCGGCGCCGTACTCAGCTGGGATGAGCGTACCAATGGACTCAAAGCGCGGGGTGACGAGCTGGCTTTGGAATTCGGCGATTTTCTCGACGAACCGCTTCTTTTCGACTGTCGACATCTTGTGCCAGTACATGTGTGCGGGCATGCCGGGGAGGTAATTCGTGAGGGTATACTCAAAGCCGATTTCGTTGTCTGCGGAGTCGGCGTAACCGACGATTTTCGGAATAGGAATACAGCTCGTGGTGCGGCGGACAAAGCCAAGCGTCATGGCCTCGCCAAGGGTTTTCCATCTAGGGTCGACAGGGAGGGAGACGCGCATCACGAGGCGACGGGTCTTTTTGTCGGTGGTCGCCTTGATGAGATACAGCTTGCTGAAAATGCCGTCGCTGAAGGCCTTGACGCGGCAGCCATCCATCGGATCTAGAGCTAAGTGTCTCCGGCAAACGGTCTCAATGTCAGCAAGCGATGGTTGCTTTTCCCATTTTGCGACAGGAGCGCCGTTGGTTGAGTCCCAGGACAATACAGCCTTCTCACGGCCAGGGGCCTGTTCAGGGCCAGGGGAGCTGCTGCCATCGTCGGGCGAGTCGATGACCGGAAGCCACATCTCGATCTTGGCGTCAGGATCCATGTCGATCTCCGAGCGAGGTCTGTTGATAGGCGAGGAATGGTTTGAGAGCGAGGTTCGGAGATCGTGGTGAGAGTGGTTGCGGGTGGGGTTTGTGGCTTGTGGTGAGAATGGTTTGCGAGTGGAATACGTGGTGAAAGGTTTGTGGATGGGGCAGAGAGGTTCCGAGTCGTAGCCAGCGAATGCTGAGAAGTGTATTGCTGAACTGCAGAGTTGCAACCCCGAGATTCAGAGCAGTTGAAGTGTTCTTATACTTTTGTGTGAGACTGCGTTGGAAATCCGATGGAATATATAAGAGTAGCTAAGACTGCGCGCTGCTTCGGTCGCAAGTCAGGCAACGAGGCGTCCGGAAATCATCGTTTTTGTTGAGCACGAGACATCTGGAGGGCCAATAGGTGAGGAACATCCCCGTTTAGAATGGCAGACATTTAGGATCGATTGTCTAGCAGGATGGGTCTTGTCAGTGATAGAAGCTGCTAGGCCGGGGTGTTGGATTGAGCTAAAAGCTGTGTGTGCCTGGCTACCTGCGTAAATATCGTCTGAATGAACTAGTAACTATACCCGGCAGTGAGTCAAGAAATTGCTGGGGTTTCAACGTCACAACGACGTTTGTGGAGAACCTTCGAGGGTTTTGATGCGTGTCATGTTTAGAAATATCGTCCGAATGGTGAGGACAATCAATCGTCCCTGCCAGCACCAAACTGGGCAACCTAACATTTGGAGGCCGGACTCCGATTGAGGCATCATCATGGCCGGCAATCAATGGGGCCATTCAGCTCTCAAAGGGAGTTCCTAAGACGGAAACATCACAGAAATGTCCTCAGCGATAGAGTGCCCTCTAGAACTAGAGCTCATCATACCAGACCGCCAGGGTGTCAATTTCTCACGCAGTAAGACTTCAGGCCGCAAAATCAAGAGCTTTGTGCTAAAAACTAAGGGCCGATCACCACTGAAGGCTGAAGACCTAATAAAAGATGTGAAAATCTTTCAGTGCATCGAGACAAGGAACAAACAGACGTAAAAACTTTCAACTCTTCCCTGCTGGTGTGGGGACAAAGACCATGAAGGCCGTGTAAGTCCTACATGCATCACTGCATTAAAGCGATATGAAAACCGTGACTCCATGACTGGGCGTATTCCTCTATGGCCTTTGCCACCTTCAGGCAATCCTCATCACTGAGATAGTCCTCGCCCGCCTCACCCTTGACCTAGCCATGCCTGATAGCCTGACCCATGATGGCAAAGGTGAACTCATGTACGCCACGCTCCAGAGAAGCGCACGGAATCATGGCAAGACCTCTTAGTTGAGGACCAAATCAAAAACACTAAAAAGAAACAATCCGGCAACAGCCCAACTGACGATCCAGCGCGAACAATGAGGAGAGGAGAAGGGAACTTACCACCGATACCCAAACCGTGGAATCCTCCAGGGACTTCCTAGACAAGGCACCGTTAGTATCCAACCAACGCCCAGCCTACTAACCAAAGAATGGTGTTACAGCCAAGAATTGAATCCAATACCTGTGCGGAGTTAGCATGCGTTCATCTGACAGGGAAGAGAGCGACTCTCCCGCCAGCTGAGCCGTTACCGGATTGTTGAAATCAGAGAGGGGCGATCAAAGCTATAGGGCGTTAAGGCGGACGGGGGCGAGGGGCACAGCTGTCGGCAGGTGGGAGGATGGGACGGAGTTGACGAGACACGGGTCCTGGAGCTGGAGGGTCAACTGGTTTGACTTTTCGTGCATGCTGAGGGGATAAAGATGTCAGGATATTGTCATTCATCGTTGTCTTGCAGCTGTCGTCTTCCCTGGTTCCTGCTAGACGCCACCACCTATGAGAAATTTAGAACGAAGCTCATCCATGGTGTCTCCTCGTGCCCCCCAGCCGGCATTGACGTTCCATTCGAAGCCCGGCAGCCAGGAGAGATACCTACTGAAACTCCTTGCCCCATTCAGGTGTCCAGTCCCAGGCACGGAGTAGACCATCCTAATCGATATGGGTGCATCGGAAGGGCCTCATCGTATGTGGCATCGATGATGTGCTCCATCCCCCCACTGCTCTAAATGCCCCCAGTTGGATCCTGTAGAGCACAGTAGCGAGACAGCTAAACAAAAGAGAGAGTTTTACTCGCCGTGTTAGGTTGCTGGTCCATCCGACCTGTGTGTTTTCGAGCGGCCGGGGGATCCATGTTCTGTCGCATTTGCATTGTCCGCAGCGATAGCCACTGGAAAAAGATTGACGAAAATGTAAGCTGCAAGGAATTCCGTCCTTGTGACCGAAATGTTCCTGTTATAAGCCATCTTAGAGGCAGGATGGGGAAAAGCCTGTCTTTGATACAAGGGGAGGAGGATGTTGGGGACAGTCAGTGGGTCTCTGGCCTCCCCGCTCCAGCACAAGAGACCTCTCGACTGGCCGGCCGCACCTGCCCAACATCGGAGCCAGAGCCTCGCCCCAAGCTTGATCAGACGGGGCTGCACCTGTGGAAAGGACCGCAACCCATTCGTGAGAAATGAAATATTCAAGCTCCTCTTGAATCTTCAAGGACTTTTTGAAAGTTCAGTCGCAGAGCCGAGAAGACTGAAACAGCTTTTCAGGAGATGGGCTTATTAACAGGCAACATTTAATCTGAGCCTCTTTACCTGAAATACATCAAACACCAAGCTCATTGGTTGTGACTCCCATTCACTGACTCTTTTCGAATATGCGCAGCAAGAACTATGACTACCTACATAGTCTTACGGGTCATGCGTCAAGAGCGCCAAGCATCACCACAAACATCAATGTATTCAAGCCAAATTCGTATCAACTTCTTTGTCTCTAAAATCGCATTTGTGGAATGCCAACTTTCAGTCAAGCTGCTGAAGTTGGTTGCTGCAGGGGGCCGGGGGTGGGAAGATGCACCAGCCTCCCCCACCCCGGACCGGCCCCACCTCCACATCCAGCCCATCGGGTCCGCGGGCGGACTCCGGACCACCTATCCTCCTCACTCACTCACACACAAAAGCTCTGTCATCAATTGAGCAGAAAATCGCCTCTCCAGTCAACTTAAGACAGAGTTGTTAGCCCATTGGCTCCTCTCACTTGATACCATATCATCCAAGGACATCTCATTGTCGGGGCATTGGCTATCGGACATCCCAGCCTTAGCGGAAGACGCCTGCTGTCACACTCGCACCTCCAAGCCATCAACACCATCACCTTGTCAAACAAACATCATACAAAATGGCAATCGGCGAGCCCCAACCCGAGGAGCCCCTCTCCCCAGTCCACCTCTTCTCCCACGGCTCAACCATGATGCTCGGCGAGGACAGCGCCTCCGCCCGCTACTGGGAGAAATGCGGTGACGAGGCCCTCGCCCACGGCATCGAGCACGTCGTGATGATGGTACCTACCCACATCTCCCACCCCCTCATAACCAACACCGTACCTAACTAACACTACTACTAGGGCGCACACTGGATGACCTCCCTGCCTGGCGGAATCGTCATCTCCGCCAACCCCAAGCCGGGCAAGTCGCCCGTGGCCTTTGTCGACCCCGCCAAGTACAAGCCATACGAGCTCAACCCCGACATCGACTACATCTCCACCATCCAGTCGCATCTTACCGCGGCGGGAATCCCTTCTGAGACGGATGAGACTTTTGACTGTACCTGAGCCCTTTCTTTACTCTCCTTTTTACACTCTCCCCTCCTCTCCCCTTT
>Ga0247770_1000214_pt1 | contig 55893 bp, 43 predicted proteins | sample UWRJL136409B6_FD_179943 | JGI IMG/M metagenome (GOLD analysis project Ga0247770, IMG submission 179943) | Plant litter microbial communities from Arlington Agricultural Research Station in Wisconsin, United States - UWRJ-L136-409B-6 | ecosystem: Environmental > Terrestrial > Plant litter >...
GCTTGCTGCTGGCGATGGAGAAGCGCTGGTGGCCGCTGTTTGGGATTCTGGCAACTTTAATTTTGGCCGTGCGAGAAGATGGGGGAGTTGTTTTATTTGGCGTCGGAGTTTACCTGATTTTGAGCCGGCGCTACCCGAGGACTGGTTTAGCCGTCTGCATACTCAGTTTTGGTTATATGATCGTCCTGACCAATCTGATTATGCCTCGGTTTTCTGCTGACATATCCGAGCGGTTTATGATGGAGCGCTTCGGTCAATATGCCGATGGAAATGAAGCTTCGACTCTTGAAATTATTTGGGGAATGGTTAGCAATCCCGGGCGGTTGGTGGCTGCATTATTTACTCCGTTTTTTGGTAAGATTAAATACTTGCTTGGCCAGTGGTTGCCATTAGCTTTGGTTCCAGCTTTCGCGCCTGCGTCTTGGATGATAGCTGGATTTCCGCTGCTGAAGCTATTTTTAGCGAAAGGACAGTCGGTGCTGGCGATTAATATTCGCTATGCGATGACTGTGGTTCCAGGGCTTTTTTATGGGGCGATTCTTTGGTGGGCCCAGCGTCAAAAGGAAGAAGATAGAATGGTGAGAGAGGAAAGAATGTTTTTGCGTTTTCCTTCTGCTTTATTTCCTCTGCCTTCGTCTTCAAAGTTTCGCCGCTTTTGGGCGTTTTGTATCTGCTTGTCGCTATTTTTTACCTTCACTTCTAACCCAAATCGCACTTTTTCTTGGATTTTGCCCGATGCGATCGACCCTTGGGTGCAGGTTCCTCTCGTCAGACAGTGGCAGCACGTTTTGCAAGTGCGGCCACTGTTGGCTCAAATTCCTGCTGATGCTAGCGTGGCAGCGACGAATACTATTGTGCCGATTTTGTCAAGCCGCCGGGAAATTCTCAGGTTTCCGATGTTTGAACTGCGCAATGATGCGGGGAAGGCCGTGAAGATGCAATATGTAATTGCCGATATGTGGCAGTTGCTGCAGTATCAGGCTGCGTTTCGCACGGAACGGGGACAGTTGCAGGAGATCGTACCGACGATTGATCGAATGTCCAAATCTGGAGAGTACGGAATTGTTGGCTTTGAAGACGGTGCGATTTTGATGCGTCAGGGTGCTGTTTCTAACTCTGCATCGGCTGCTGCTTGGACCGATTTTCGCCGCGAATTGGAGCCGATTTTGAAGAAAGGGTAAGCGGGTAGACGCGAGAGCCCTTGCTGAGTCTGTGGCACAAATCTTGAGGAAACCTGTTTTTTTCAGGCAATGGCGATCAAGCAATTTCCTGCAAAAACCCGGTTTCTGCATGATTTTGGGTTTTGGTTACTGCCAAAAGTCAGGCTTTGGGCATAAACTTGCGATCGACTAACATTTAAGGCTGGTTATTATACAATAAGTTTGTTAATCCTAAACATTAAGATATATAAAATCTTTGGAGGGGAGAAAGATGAAAATTTTGGTATTGGCATGGGAGTTTCCTCCCAGAATCGTAGGCGGTATCGCCCGCCACGTAGCGGAACTGTATCCAGAATTAGTGAAGCTGGGCCACTCGATTCATTTAATTACAGTAGAGTTCGGTCACGCGCCGATGTACGAAGTGGTCGAAGGAATACGGGTGCATCGGGTGGTGGTGGGGCACGCCAGGGACTTTTTTCACTGGGTGGCGAACCTCAATCAAAGCATGGGCAAACAAGGCGGCAAACTGATGCTGGAGGAAGGCCCCTTTGATATCATCCACGCTCACGATTGGTTGGTGGGAGATGCGGCGATCGCCCTCAAGCATACCTTTAAAGTACCGCTAATTGCCACCATCCACGCCACCGAATACGGGCGCTTCAACGGCATTCACAATGAGGGGCAGCGCTACATTAACGCCAAGGAAAACGACCTCGCTTACAACGCTTGGCGGGTAGTTGTTTGCAGCGATTATATGCGGCGGGAAGCCGAACGGGTACTATCGACCCCGTGGAACAAAATAGAGGTAATTTACAACGGAATTAGACCGGACAAAAAGCCCCGCTGGCACGAATTTGACGCGATGAACTTCCGCCGCCACTTTGCGGCAGACGACGAAAAAATAGTCTATTATGTAGGAAGAATTAGCTACGAAAAAGGTATTTCTGTATTTCTGAATGCTGCACCTAAAGTAATTTGGGAAATGGGCGGTAAAGCGAAAATTGTAATTGTTGGCGGCGGCAATACAGACCATCTCAAACATTTAGCTTGGAATTTAGGAATTTGGAATAAGTGTTATTTTACAGGCTTCATGTTTGAGGAACATCTCGACAAATTCCAGACCGTTGCTGACTGCGCGGTTTTCCCCAGTCTTTACGAACCTTTTGGGATTGTAGCGTTAGAAAGCTTTGCTGCAAGGGTGCCGGTGGTGGTTTCGGATGCGGGCGGCTTGCCAGAGGTGGTGCTGCACACTAAAACTGGCGTTGTTACTGAGGCAAACAATCGGGATTCTTTGGCCTGGGGAATTTTGGAAGTCCTGAAAAATCCTGGTTACGCGCAGTGGTTGGTTGACAATGCTTATGAGGATTTGGAACGCCGGTTTAGTTGGCCGAAGTTGGCGATGGAAACCGAGTGGGTTTATCACCGGGTGGTGGAGGAAAGGGCTGAGGTTGATTGGTGAAATTGACAGGTTGAAGATAACTCTCGGCGGTTTCAACCGCTACTTGTCAAACTAACTCCCTCCCTAAAAGACTAAGATATAAAGGGGTATTTAAACCGGATTCGGCAATCAAAAGGCAGGAAATAAAACTGCCGAAATCTACCTGACTTTGAGTGCATTCAGACAATTTAAAGGGAATTGGCATCTTGAATATTTTTAGGGACATCGAGCCCCAACCCAGACGCAGCTTGCTGACTTTATTCACCGCAGGGCTGCTATTCTGGTCGAGTATGGCTTCGCTGCTGCCAACTTTGCCGCTGTACGTTCAATCTGTGGGCGGCACAAAACAGCAAATTGGCTTTGTGATGGGTGCATTTGCGATCGGACTTTTGCTATCGAGGGCGCAGTTGGGTAAAATAGCTGACAGCAGGGGGCGAAAACAAGTTTTGCTTCTAGGCGCCTCAGTCGCTGCGATTGCCCCTCTGGGCTACCTCTTAGCTCAATCTATCCCCTTACTGTTACTTATTCGCGCTTTTCACGGCATTAGCATCGCCGCTTTTACCACAGCTTACAGCGCTTTGGTAACAGATTTGTCGCCTCCAGGAAAGCGAGGCGAATTAATTGGTTACATGAGTTTGGTGAGTCCTATTGGTCTAGCATTTGGCCCGGCTATTGGCGGATTTGTGCAAGCTTGGGTTGGTTATACTCCTTTGTTTGCGATGTCGGCGGCTTTCGCTGCAACGGCTGTATTTTTTACCTGCAAAATTGCGGAACCTAATTTTGCCGATTTAACAAAATCTGACTTGCTATCTGAGGACAAAAATAGCCAAAAATACTGGCAAATGCTGTGGAATCCCCGGGTGCGGATTCCGGCTTTAGTGTTATTGGTGGTTGGTTTGGTATTCGGAACTTTGAGCACTTTTATGCCTTTGTTTATCCAAGAAACCAAGGCTAATTTGAATCCGGGATTATTTTATTCGACGGCGGCTATCGCCAGTTTTGGTATGCGAGTGGTCACGGGACGGGCTTCGGACAAATACGGTCGCGGCTTGTTTATTTCTGGGGGCTTAATCTGTTATATTCTGTCTATGCTATTGTTGTATTTGGCTAACAACAGCGGTGCTTTTTTAATCTCAGCTTTGGTTGAAGGTTGCGCCGGCGGTACGGTTATGCCGATGATGGTAACGCTGATGTCGGACAGGTGCGAACCTCATGAAAGGGGCCGCTTGTTTTCGCTTTGTATTGGCGGATTTGATTTGGGACTTGCGATGGCTGGGCCGACTTTAGGCTTTGTTGCTGAACAAGTTGGCTACAGAAATATGTTTGGTTTTGCGGCTGCACTCGCTGGCTTGGCTTTGCTGATTTTTATTACTCAGTCTAGCAAGGGTTTGTCTAATTCCATGAAATTTGCGATCGGTCGAGGCAAAGATGTTTATGCTTTGAATAGGTGATATCAATTCCGGTTACACGGGAATGACTGTTGAGTGTTGACTGTTGGCTGATGACTGTTGACTGTTGACTAATGACTGTTGAGTGTGAGTCGATTTAATATTTCTAGATGCTGGGGTGGTAACATGACTGGAATTTACCATTCCGATGAAGCGCCCAGATGATATGACGATAAGCGATTTGTAGTAAGAACTTTAGTCTGACAGTCACTGAAACCAAAAAAGAAGACTGAAGTCCTCACTACAAACTTATATGACTTTTAAGCTCTGCGTCCCGTTCGCTCTTGGGTCATCAAGAGAGGACTGAAGTCCTCAGTACAAAATTATATGAGTTTTGAGGCCTGAATTCAATTAATTTCTTAATTCAAAACTCAGAAATCAGAACTTATAACCTTTGTGAACAAACCTGAATGTCAACTCGTACCGTTAGACCGCAGGGTTCTTTTTCCCTCTAGGCAAGGGTTTTTTTGATTAAATGGGCTTGGAGGGATTCGAACCCCCGACCTCATGGTTCGTAGCCATGCACTCTATCCAACTAAGCTACAAGCCCCTGTTGAGTTGAGATTTAATCTAAAATTGATTAAGTTCTTTTCTCACAGAATTTAACAATAACACCATTACCAAAATAATGCAAGACCTTTCGCCAACTTTTTCTAAATTGCCCGATGCGGCACAGCTAACTCACCTCAACAACAGCGGTGAAGCCCAAATGGTGGACGTTTCGGCGAAGGTGGTAACAGCGCGACAAGCTGTGGCCGCTGCGAGGGTGCGGATGTTACCGGAGACTTTGGCGGCGATTGAAGCGGGGAATGCGCCGAAAGGTGATGTGTTGGGCACTGCAAGGCTGGCTGGAATTATGGCGGCGAAACAGACGGCGCATTTGATTCCTCTGTGTCACCCTCTACCGCTGAGTAGTGTGGAGGTGCAGGTGATAGCGGATGCTGATTTGCCGGGGTATCAAATTCGGGCGACGGTGAAAATTAAGGCGGAAACTGGGGTGGAAATGGAGGCGCTGACGGCGGTTTCGGTGGCGGCGCTGACTTTGTATGATATGGCGAAAGGATTGGAAAAGTCGATCGCCATTGAGTCGATTCGCCTGGTCAGCAAAAGTGGCGGCAAGTCAGGGGACTATGAAAATTTAGACGCATAAGTTTCCTGCCGAAAGAGGGATGCAGAATTCAAAAAGCTGCACTTAAGATTAAAATAGCCCCAGAACTACTAATATCAAGTGAAAAACTATGCCTCCTCGTTGGCCCCGCAAACCCGATCGCAATGATCCAGAGTACCGCCGCTTAGATGACCGCATGAATTTTGCCATCCACGTCGGTCTTTTTTCTGCTACCAATTCTGGTTTGTGGTTTGTTCACAATTTGCAAAAGGCTGATTGGCCTTGGGCAATTTCGGTAACGGGTGGATGGGCTCTAGTAGTTTTGGCCCACGCGGTTTACCATTTTGCGATCGCCGATTATTCGCCCCTCACCAAAGATTCTGGCTGAAGGCAGTTGTCGGCGATTTGTTAACTCTTTTGATTGATAACAAATAACGTTCTGCTTTTTTTATATGCCTAATACTACGCTGGCGATCGAATCCTTAGCCGCTGAAATCGGCGAAAATGTCTACATAGATATTGCCAAGTGGCATTTGTATCTCAATGATGCCCACCTGCATACCGTTGTTGCTGAACAACTTTACCCGATGCTGGAAGATGGCGATTTAGATGATGACCGAGTTGCACAAGTTTTGCAAGGAATTCCAGTCAAGTTGGGCGGCGGCAAGCGGGAAGTGCCACTGGCAGATTTGATTCCGATGCAGTGTCAAGTTCAGTTGATGGATGTGCTTGAAGAATTTCAGCGGAAGATGTGATATCAATTGTTGATTTGGATTTAAGTGCGAGATCCTTTTTTGGTCATTTTTGATCGAAGGGGATCTCGCACTTTTATTGATTTCCTAAATCAACCGGAAATTAACCGATGTAATCGCATTGGCACTCACTCCAATCATCACACCTAACTCCTCTCCTGTCAAGACATTTTTGATGATAGTTCCCTGAGTATTTTGAGTTATTTCTAACAGGCTAAAGCTCAAACCTCCGGTTAGTGCGATCGCATCTTGACCTACGGTAAAATCACCGATCGAGTCAAATCCTTGACCAGCTTTTAAGGCAAAGATATCGTTGCCGCTACCGCCAATCAAACTATCATTTCCCATGCCTCCGTCAAGGAGATCGGATCCGTTCCCACCCGTGAGAGTATCGTTATCTAGGTCTCCGTAAACAGTATCATTACCTTGACTACCAAGGATGATGTCGTTACCTTTGCCTCCATATAAAACGTCATTATCCTTGCCGCCATCCATGAAGTCATCATCTTTGTTGCCATAAAGGATGTCATTGCCTTGGCCGCCATGTAACGAGTCATTGCCTTTGCCTCCGAAGATTAAATCGTTGCCCGACTCGCCAAGAACGATGTCGTTTCCTTCTTCTCCATAGAGGATGTCTTCACCTTTGCCTCCGGTGATGAAATCGTTGCCTTGATTGCCATTAAAGATGTCGTTGCCGGCACCACCATATAAGTTGTCATCCCCGGATTTGCCATCGAATATATTGCCGTTGTTAGTGCCGAGAAATTCATCGTTTTGGGCAAGGCCTATTTGAATTCCCGATACACCAAGTATGGTGTTTTCAACTGCATTGGGTTGGTTTAAAGTTGGTGTCGGAGTTGGTGTTCCCGTTGGCGTTGGTGTTCCCGTTGGCGTTGGTGTTCCCGTTGGCGTTGGTGTTCCCGTTGGCGTTGGTGTTCCCGTTGGCGTTGGTGTTTCCGATGGCGTTGGTGTTTCCGATGGCGTTGGTGTTCCCGTTGGCGTCGGTGTTTCCGTTGGCGTTGGTGTTTGCGTTGGTGTCGGTGTTCCCGTTGGTGTCGGTGTTTGCGTTGGTGTCGGTGTTTCCGTTGGTGTCGGTGTTTGCGTTGGTGTCGGTGTTTCCGTTGGCGTTGGTGTTTGCGTTGGTGTCGGTGTTCCCGTTGGTGTCGGTGTTCCCGTTGGTGTCGGTGTTTGCGTTGGTGTCGGTGTTTGCGTTGGTGTCGGTGTTTGCGTTGGTGTCGGTGTTTGCGTTGGTGTCGGTGAGGGCGCGGGTACAGATGCGGTGTCGTTGTCGGTGATGGTGAAACTACCTGTGGTAGTGGTTCCTAATTGAAGGCCTGCCGATGGATTGCTAATGGTGAGGTTGGCAGTTTCCTCAATTTCGGCGATTTGGTCGTCGGCAATGGTGAAGGTGACTTGTCCGCTGGTGGCGCCATTAGCGATGGTTATTTGGGTGGGAATGGTGCCGGTGAAATCAGCAGCCGTGGCAACTCCTGTTAAGGCGAGGTCAACGGTTTGCTTGCCGACTACAGGTGCGGCGGCGGTGGCTGTGACGGTGATGCTGGTTGTTCCGGCTTCGGTGCCGGTGGTGGGAGTAACTGAGAGGTTGACGTTGGGGAATTCGTTGTCAGTAATCGCAATATTTTGACTGGTGTTGGCTCCCAACACTATCCCAGCCGAAGGATTACTAATGGTTAAAGTTGCAGTTTCGTTTCCTTCAGTAAAAAAATCATCGGTAACAGTAAATGTAACTGTTCCTATACTTTGTCCACTGGGAATGGTGATGGTTGTGCCGCTGAGGTTGTAGTCGTTGAAGAATATACCTGTTCCTGCTACGCCTAAGTCAACGGTTTGAGCGCCTGTAACGGCACTCTCAGCGGTGGCGGTGACGGTGATGGCGGTTGTTCCTGCTTCAGTGCCTGCGTTACTGCTCACAGAGAGGTTGACGGGGGGGAAGTCGTTGTCAGTAATCGCAATATTTTGACTGGTGTTGGCTCCCAACACTATCCCAGCCGAAGGATTACTAATGGTTAAAGTTGCAGTTTCGTTTCCTTCAATTAACGCATCATCGGCAACAGTAAATGTAACTGTTCCTGTAGTTTGTCCACTGGGAATGGTGATGGTTGTGCCGCTGAGGTTGTAGTCGCCGGAGGTTATACCTGTTCCTGCTACGCCTAAGTCAACGGTTTGAGGGCTTGTAACGGCGCTGGAGGCGGTGGCGGTGACGGTGATGGTGGTTGTTCCTGCTTCAGTGCCTGCGGCTTCAGTGCCTGCGTTACTGCTGACAGAGAGGTTGACGGGGGGGAAGTCGTTGTCAGTAATTGCAATATTTTGACTGGTGTTGGCTCCCAACACTATCCCAGCCGAAGGATTACTAATGGTTAAAGTTGCAGTTTCGTTTCCTTCAATTAACGCATCATCGGCAACAGTAAATGTAACTGTTCCTGTAGTTTGTCCACTGGGAATGGTGATGGTTGTGCCGCTGAGGTTGTAGTCGCCGGAGTCGCCGGAGGTTATACCTGTTCCTGCTACGCCTAAGTCAACGGTTTGAGCGCCTGTAACGGCACTCTCAGCAGTGGCGGTGACGGTGATGGCGGTTGTTCCTGCTTCAGTGCCTGCGTTACTGCTGACTGAGAGGTTGACGGGGTTTAAAATCGTACCGTAAACATCGTTATTGTCTTGGTTATTGCCGACACCGTTGGCGGGGGTGGTGGCAGCGGGAGTACCAGCTTGGTTGGCAGCGGTGTTGCCGGTGAAAGTTGCTCCAAATGATATGACAGTAGGTAGCGCGGTGGGCATTCCCTGATTGTTGCCATTGGTGTTGGTGAGAGAACGCATGGCGAAAATGGCCCCACCTTTGCCTTGACCGGGGTTGTTACCCGTGCCGCCTGTAGCAGTGTTGCCGGTAAATGTGGTGCTGTCAAGGATGAGAGTACCTTGACGGATGAATACTGCACCCCCCATACCTGCACCGCCGCCGCCGTCGCCGCCTTTGCCACCGCCGCCGCCGCCGAAGCCGCCGTTGCCGCCGTTGCCGCCGATGCTGAAGCCGCCGCCGCCACCGTAGCCGCCGTCGCCGCCGATGTCGCCGATGCCGCTGCTGAAGCCGCTGGCTCCGCCACCACCGCCGCCGAAGCCGCCGTTGCCGCCGATGGCGTCGCCGACGTCGCCGAAGCCGGCGGTGGTGCTGGCTCTGCCACCACCGCCGCCGAAGCCGCCGTTGCCGCCGTGGGCGTAGCCGCTGCCGACGTCGCCGAAGCCGTTGTGGGCGTCGCCGCCGAAGCCGCCGAAGCCGCCGTTGCCGCCGGTGGCGTTGCCGCCGATGCCCATGCTGAAGCCGCCGAAGCCGTCGCCGCCGACGCCGCCGATGCCGGTGGCGTTGCCGCCGATGCCGTTGCCGCCGATGCCGTTGCCGCTGCTGCCGTAGCCCTTGGCACCACTATTATCCGAATTGAGAGGCACCCCAAAATTAGCACTGCCACCTCTGCTGCTACCACCGGCACCATTTCCGCCAATGGCAGAGTTATTAGAAAAGGTGACAGAATTCAGGCTGACTGTGCCGTTATAAACAAACAAACCACCCCCCATGCCTGCACCCCCACCACCACCATTTTCGCCCAGGGCGCGACCCCCGCTAATGGTCATGTTGGTGAAACTGACGATTCCAGACTTCACAAAGAAGGGGCGAACGTCACCCGCATCATTGCTGCCACTGTTATTGGCATCTCCACTAACGGTGAAACCGCCACCAATAAAAGCAATATTGCTGTCGATTAGCTGATTCGGAATTTGCGTAAACGTGACATTTGTTTGGAGAGTAATTGTGTCATCTCCGGGTGCGGTATTAGCATCGAAAATTGCTGCGCTTAATGTGCCTGCGGATGTGCCGGTGCCATAATCGGTTGCCACTGTGACATTAAAATTCGCCAGTGTATAGTCATAATTTTCCATCGCCTGCTGATTAAACGGCACGGCGGATTCAATCTGCCCCGTTACTATTTCTAAATCCCAGTCGCCTCCTTTAACTGCATTTCCCGTCAAGTCGTTAGAGGCTGCGACATCTGCACCTGTGAGTTCACTCAATCGCTTGACAAAATTATTGCCAGTTTCTGTCGCGGCTACATCGCATCCATAAAGTAGGATATCTCCGTTCTCTGTCAGAGCATTTCCCCACTGTTTTAGCTGAGTGTTGAAATTTTCGAGGTCATTCCCATTGAGTACGTCTGCACCGAGTTTTAAACTGCCTTGGTTGCCGTGAGAAACTACATGAACAGCTTCAATGCCACTTTCACTAGCCAGTGCTTGGGTAATTTGTTCAATGCCACTACGCTCGTCATCTAAAATGACTATTTTGGCGTTAGCATCTGCGCCCTCTATTAAGTTTTGATAATTCTGTACAGAAGAGTCTACGAAAATAATTTGCTTGTTGGCGGTTGATGAGTTCATAATTACTGAAATCCTTGATATCTATGGTTTACATTTAAGTCCTGCTCTTGTTGAAACCCTCGCCTCAAAGCTTAATCTCAAATCCGGTGGCATTGGAATTGATATTACCCACAGTCAGGACACGGCAGTGCCGTGTCCCTACAATTAATCGGGCGATGGTTACATCCGAACGAGGACTAAGGATTATTTTGGGGTAGGGACACGGCAAAGACGTGTCCTCCGTTGCTAAGGTTTTACGGTTTATTGAGATTTCGCTACAATCGCACTAGCACGACTATTTGCTGAATCTGTCCAAAAAGATAAGCCATCAAATCGCTCAAACAAGTCGGGGGGTAAAATTGTTTTTCTCGGTTTAAACTCGACTTGAGTACGCACTTGATGTAACCCTTGTGTTTTCAGTTTATTATCAAATTCAGGTTCTTGATATTGAACATTCTCGAAATCATGCTCAAAAGGCTCTTCGCCGACAAATTGATAAATCAGCGACATTGTTTTAGCCGGCTTTATGGTTAATAGGTCGTAATCTACCAGTAGAAGAGATGCACTCTGTTCACTATAAAATGCTTCTTTAAGAGCGTTATAAGCATAACCCACTAAACGCGAACCTTGACTTAATGCTTCGGTGCAGCTATAAACTGTAGCCCGTTCCGCGGGATTATTAAATAACCTGGAAACATCAAACGCGTTGCGCCGAATCAGTAGCTCGATGCTGTCCATAATCCAAGCAATGTTTCTGACGCAGCAGATAACTTTTGCTTCGGGAAATAGTTCCCGAATTAATGGCAATTTACTGCACCAAAGACGATTGGTGTCGAAGATCACTTCTTTTTCAGCTTGCGGGTAGTAATAAGCTGAAAAGATGCTCATAATCAGTGCCCGTTTTTGTTCAGGCGAAATAAATACGGCAAACTCATTATCTTCGCTCATGGCTTCCAATATTCGATCTACTAAACCCCCGACTGGGGAGGTCATGGCGGCGTGAAATCGCGGATTTTGCCAGAGTAATGCTGCCAGTAAAGTAGAGCCCGATCGGGGTAGTCCTGATATGAAGTGGGCTTTCACTGGCCTCGCGTGGGAATGGGTTGTAAAAACTTAAATGCCCCTTAAATGTATCATGCTAAAGACATATCTTTTATAGCAGATTTTTATTTAACAGTCCGTAATACAACATCCAGGTTTACGAGCTCTTTACAATCTAGACATCGCGGGTTGACTTTCCCTATCTCTATCATTGCTTCCGGCCTCTGCCTCTGTTAAAGCCGGAAAAGTCGGAGCGTAAAGTTGGAAAAGTCGGATCTTTGTCATGAGGACATAATTTAGATATCCCTCAGAGGCTGTGGGTATGAGGGTGTATTTTTTGTATCGGAATTTTATTGGCTATTTTGCCAGACAGCATTAAGGTTGACGATATCTTTACAATCTAGACATCGCCCTTGTTAATTACTCTGGAATTTTAACCGCAGATGGTGGCAGATGTACGCTGATGGACGCAGATAAATGTTGATTTGGATTTAAGGGCGAGATTCTTTTTTTGTCGGTTTTTACTCAAGGGGCGACCGCACTTTTTTTGATTCCTTGAATTTGCTACAATTTTCCGATATTTATTTGCTAAAACGGCCGCGAATGCGATCGACAAACATATCAACTTCCGGCAGCTTCATCTGACTGACAAACAGGGCAAAAACCCCTAACCCTACAAAACTTGCTACACTCAACTGCACTAATTGAATTACCAAACCTTCAGTACCCAAAACTCTTTGACAGACTTGCAGAGTAGCCAACGTGACGAAAGCCGTTAGAAAACTGCCAGAAGTTAACCCCAGAAAAGGCAAACTCCACTCCCCCCAAGGCAGGCCACCCAGCTTTTTATTTAAAGAGTACAAAAGCATAATCATCGAAAGAAAATTTACTCCCACCGTCGCCAAAACTAATCCGGGGGCGCCAAAAGCTCCTACCAATAAATAATCCAGAAGTGCGTTTAAAAAGATATTGATAATACTGATGCGAAAAGGGGTTTCGCCGTCTCCCAAAGCGTAAAATACCCGTACCAAAACGTCGCGTCCCAAATACACAAACATTCCAATACTGTAAGCCATCAATATCGGCGTAACAAAGTCCGAGGCCGATCGATCAAAAGCATAGCGTTCGTAAACAACGCGGACGATTGGCCCAGCCAGCGTTACCATTAAAGCGCTCAGCGGCAGCATCGTAAGGGCGGTCAAAACTAAAGATTGACGAATTCTATCTTTTAATTCCGGCCAATCTCTCGGATCGGTGAGGCGAGAAAATATGGGTAGAAATGGCACTAAAATTACATTAGAAATGATGCCTAAAGGCGTCATAACTAACAAGCCGCTGTAACCCAACGCAGAGGCAGCTTGAGGAATGTAGGATGCGAAAAATAGGTCAGTATAGACATTAATTTGCAGCATTCCTGAGGATAAGGTAGCAGGAACCATCACCTTAATTACTTCTTGCACTCCGGGGCGTTTAAAATTAAACCGCAAGCGCAATGTTCCCAAGCCGGCGCGCGACTGCGCCACGAGTTGCACCAACCACTGCAAAACTGCGCCCGCTAAAGTTCCCCAAGCTAACACTAGGCCGCCCATTAGTGCGTATTCTGGCTGAATAATTTTGTCTCCGAGTTGCAGTGCGAGAATCCCCAAACCGCCGACAAGTGCAACGCTGGAAAATAAAGGGCTAATCGAAGGCAACCAGTACATATCGGCGGCGTTGAGAGTGCCGAAACCAATGCCGATTAATCCTGAAAGTAATGCCATCGGCGCCATAATCCGGAATTGCTGGACGGCAATTGCTTTTATTTGTAAACCTTCTGCTGTTCTATTTAATCCCGGTGCTACCACATCGATGAGGGGATCGGCAAAAATAATTAAAGCTACTGTTACCAACAGCAGCAAGCCGCCGACTAAGGTCGTGATAGTCTCGACTAAGGGGGCGGCTTCTTTTTTGTCGCGGCGGGCTAAAACGCTGACTATGGCGCTGTGAAATGGCCCGTTAATCCCTCCGAGCAAAATAAATAAGAAACCAGGGATGACGTAGGCGTAGTTGTAGGCATCGACGGCGACGCCGACTCCAAAGGCTGCGGCGATCGCAATTTGGCGCACCAATCCAAAGACTTTGCTAATTATAGTGGCGACTGCGACAATGCCGGCAATCCCCGCTAGGGAACGAGAGGGCTTCTGCTGTTGAGACACAAATAGTTACAAACGCTAGTGCTAAAAGGCTTCACTAAGTTTAATAGCAAATCTGGAAAATCATAACATGAATTCAGAAAATTTCTATTCCCAATTACCTTTACTGGACAATTTTCTCAAAATTACCGATATCGGTAATTTTTTTGACGTACCTGAGGATTGGTACATTATCGTCACAGATATTCGTGGTTCTACGCAAGCGATTGAAGCTGGAAAATACAAAGAAGTTAACTTATTGGGGGCTTGTTCGATCGTTGCTGTTTTGAATGTCGCAGGCGAAACTGAGATTCCGTTTGTGTTTGGTGGCGACGGCGCTTCTCTTTTAATGGGGCCATCACTTTTACCCGCTGCCCAGAAAGCTTTGCTGGCCACTCAACAACTGGCTAAGAGAGAATTTGATTTGGATTTGCGAGTTGGGGTGGTGCCGGTTAAAGTTGTGTTAGCAGCTAATTATCCGCTAAAAATAGCTAAGTTTAAAGTTTCGGAAAATTACAGCCAAGCTGTTTTTATCGGCGGCGGCTTAACCCGTGCTACTGAACTTATTAAAGACCCGGTCGCTGGTAAGATTTACAGCATTAAAAATAAAGGCGTTTCTCCAAAAGCCGATTTTTCGGGATTGGAGTGCCGATGGCAGGATATTCCTAGCAAGTACGGGGAAATAGTAACGCTGCTGGTAATGGTGCGATCGGATTTTGGTCAGCAGGGTCATCAATTTTATAGAAATATTTTAAAAAAGATCCAATACATTTACGGCAAGGAAAATAGTTTAAATCCTATCGATCGTAAAAATCTTAAATTGACCTTGAATAGCACCCAACTGATTAAAGAAACTCTAGTTAGGGCGAGTAGTGCTAGTTGGTTAGACCGCCAGCTATATTTATCAAAAATACAGTTAGAGACGGCGCTTGGTTCGCTGCTAATGAATTTGAAGGTTAAGACAGAAGAGTTAGATTGGGGCGTTTATAAAGATATGGCGATCGCAGCTACGGATTACCGCAAATTTGATGATATGTTGAGAATGGTAATTTCTGGCAATGAGTGGCGGCGAAAAAAATTGACGGGGTACTTGGAAAGGAATTACCGAGAAGGTAAGCTGGTTTACGGTTTGCACGTTTCTGACAGGGCGTTGATGACTTGTTTGGTGTTTGAACGCGGCGGCCGACAAGTGCATTTTGTAGATGGCGCTGATGGAGGTTATGCTTTAGCGGCGAAGGATATGAAACAAAGAATGAATGAATAATGGTTAGAATTAAGTTTGTAGTGAGGACTTCAGTCTTCTCTCATCAGCAATAATCGATCGGGACTATTCATCCTTACTACCAACGGTTGTTTCGTGCTATGATACGTCAATCTAAAATCTAAAATCTAAAATCTAAAAAATGAGTCATTTGGTAGGCTAGACTTTCGGCGGCCTAGCCGACGCGCAGCAGTTGAAGAAAGCACAGCAACAAGTAGATACTGTTCTAAGGTTTTTTGAGGGTTTGTTGGGCGATAAAACTTTTTTTTGCAGCAGCGATGGAATTAGCTTAGCCGATGTTGTTGCGGGAGTTTCGGTGCCGGGCTGCCGAGTTTGGGCCTAGCTTTGGACGGGTATCCCAAGTTGCAGGCTTGGTGCGATCGCTTAAATTCCCGCGATTATTGGCAGCAAACTCAAGCCAGTCGCGAATTAGTAGAAGCTTTAAAAGCGCCGATGAAACTATTGATGAAGGTTCGAGCCAAGCAGTCTTTAAATGATGAAATTAATGAGTTGATAAAATCAGATTTAAACAAGTTTCCCGTGGCGATTGAACGCTAGAACCGCAACTCCCAAACTGCTAAAAGGTAAAATCTAAAATCGAATGACTGACTTTCTTTACAAATATCCACCTCTCTTACCAGGCATTTTAATCAAGCGGTACAAGCGATTTTTCGCGGATATCGAACTAACTACGGGAGAAATCATCACCGCGCACTGTCCGAATACTGGCCCGATGACTGGTGTTTGCATTCCCGGCAATCCCGTGCTAGTATCTGGCAGCGACAATCCAAAACGCAAGTTAGCTTATACTTGGGAATTAATTAAGCTGTGCGACACAGAACCAACTTGGGTGGGAGTTAATACTGCGCTGCCAAATCGAGTTATTAAATTAGCTTTGGAATTACGATTGTTTCCTGAGTTGGGCAATTACAGTTTAATTCAACCCGAGGTTGTTTACGGCACTGATAAAAAAAGTAGAGTTGATTTTTGGCTGACGGGTGAGGAAAAACCGATTTTTCTGGAAGTTAAAAATACAACTTGGGTAAAAGAGCAGTTGGCTCTATTTCCCGATACAGTGACGGAGAGGGGACAGAAACATTTGAGAGAATTGATGGAAGTGATGCGGCTGGGTGCGAGGGCTGTAATGCTGTATTTTATCAATCGCGGGGATTGTACTGATTTTGCTCCCGGGGATAGTGCCGATCGCCTTTACGGAGAATTGTTCAGACAGGCGATGGGTGAAGGTGTCGAAGTTTTGCCTTGCCGGTTTGACGTGACGCCAGAAGGTTTGCGCTATTTGGGGTTAGCAAAACTAAATTTACTTAACCCCAAATGATTGATTAGTTTGAAATACCCAAACTAAACGGAATACCGTTATAGTTCGGGCTTCGTGTCTCGTTTGCCGTTGCTCTGTTGGGGATATTCATTGCTGAATATTCGTCACCGAAGACGATCCGAGTCTGACACAGCATCTCTAGCTTTTTACAGCTTTTATCTCCTTTGTAGGAGAACCCACGCAGAAACCCTGTTTCCCAAGGCAAAAAACTATTTCGTACAACAAACGTGGATTATATTTCACAACAGGGCGTACCTTGTCAACCAGCGGTCTGTTCTTTCCCCCTTTCTCTCGCAGTTGTCCGAGGCCAAGCATTTTACTGCTACTGTAGCCTGTTGTTTGCAGTCGAGCGGGTGGGTCGCAACCACTTATATATTACACGTTTTTTGCTAGAGAAGCAGGAAGTTGTCGATCTTTTTCACAAGCCTTGCTTGGCTTATATCCCGACGCCCAATTGAGTACAATTACAGCGCGGGACTTACGCCAAAAGAGTTAAATTGCCTGCATTTGTCGATCAACCTCGACATGAGCGACACCCGGTACCTTCCTTAGTCCTTCTAGCTTTGACTGAGAAACTGCTCCAGTAATAATGCCAGTAACAGGTAGCACCTGATCGACTTTCATTCCTGCCGATTCTAAGCCCGTGACAACCGATTGAATAATCGGTAAGTTTTGGTCGTCAACAGTCACTACGATCTGCTCTATTTCTTCCTCAGACATCTTCAGCCTCCTTTGCACTAAATCCATTGAGCTATTGTCAACCTAATTAAACGTAAAATCCGATAGCCCTCTGTTATCCCCTACTCCCCTTAAAAAGGGGGGAACTAGAAAGTCCCCCTTTTTAAGGGGGATGCGCGGGGGTTTTCTGCGTAAGTTCGATCGCCTGGAGTGATTACGGAGCTTGTACTAAGCCACTTCCGACACTACCAGCTGGCAACGGTAGCGGCATAGCAAGAGAAGTTAGCAATTGCCAAAGTTGAGAACCTCGTTTACCAGTCGATTGGGCATACAGGGCAGCGATCCCAGCCACGTGCGGTGTAGCCATGCTAGTGCCATTGTAAGCAGCATAACGCTGCTGCATAGGCACTGATGAGTATATTCCCACTCCTGGAGCGGCGATATCGACTTTAGCCCCTGGAGATATGCCAGCTTTAGCCGAGAACTTAGCCAGTGCGAGGCACTTATCGATCGCTCCAACAGCCATAATCGACGGGCTATTGGCTGGTTGTCCGACGGTTCCTCCGTTTGCTCCGTTATTGCCGGCGGCTGCGACGATCAGACACCGATTTTGCAGTGCCCGAAGACCGACTTTTTCGTAGGCAATAGACGGTGTTGGAGTTGTGTTTCCTAAGGACATCGAGATCACTTGACACCCATTGGCGATCGCCCATTCCATCCCGGCGAGAATCCACCCACTCTGGCCACTACCGGCATTGCTCAACACTTTACCGACATAAATGGTTGATTTGTGAGCGATCCCATACCTGCGGCCGTTGAGATCCTTGAACCCGCACGCTGTCCCAATGCAGTGCGTACCATGACTGTGGCCATCTTGTACAGCCTCCCCCGGCACGAAGGACTTCGAGACGATCGATGAGCCTGCGAAGTCGGGATGCAATAGATCCATCCCCGTATCCAGCACAGCAACTTTGATTCCGCTACCAGTCAACAGAGAATTCTTCACCTTCGTTGCTTTCAGACCCCAAGTAAACTGGAGATCATCAGCAAAACATTCTGTATTGATTTCTGCTTCCTCCTCAGTAGTGGCTTTCTCGTACAGGTTATCCACCGCATCGCGATAGCCCCGCAAATACTCTGGGGACAATCCCTCCTCAATGGCGTAGAAAGTGCGCTCCGGTTCTATCGCCAAGATGGCAGAATCCTCTCCCGCTGATGTCATGATGCTGCTGAAAGCCCCTCCGTCTAAGGAGACGACGGCCACACCGAGAGTTGGGAACACTGCTCCCCCTGTTGCTTCGAGTTGACTCAAGTCTAGAGCAGACTCCGGGAAATCGGCAGCGTTTGCCAGTCCCCTGACGCCAGCTTGGTCACTTAGGAGGGCTAACCCTTCTGTCACCGCATCTTCGCGGAAAGTAATAATGTAACGCCCTGTTGTTCGATCGGCTGGGGCAGTTTCTGGGATGGGAAAACTAGGTTGTTCAGACATAAAATATCTCTTGTTGAGTGTTATTAGAAATCAATGACAGTTTTAACGTTGGCGGGGAGTATTTTAAAGCTGCTTTTTCCAACTGGATAACAGCTTTTGATCTAATCATCCTCAAAATAAAGTCGGGCAACAATACGACGATCCGCGTATAGGATTATGAAAAGATTGCAACAAATTATCCGTTGACCAACCCCAATTTTTCCAGAGCAACCATCACAGCAGCCGTCCGGGTTTGTACATTGAGTTTCCCGTAAAGATGCTCCAGATGTTTTCGCACTGTTCCTTCACTGCAACCGAGCACTTTAGCGATTCCTGCATTGCTTTTATCTTTGGCAATCCAGAATAAAACCTCCGCCTCGCGTTTGGTGAGTCCTAGCAATTCCAGGGCGGGAATAGACAATGATTGCAGTTCTTTTTCGTCCAACAGCAAGAGATATTGCTGGTTGATGGGATCTGGAATTAGACGGATGATCAACTGTCTTCCTGCTTGTTGAATGTGCAAGGGTAAACAGGGAGATGGATCAGCGCCGTTGAATGTGAGTCGCGCCATCTGATCCTTGAACCAATGTTGTAAGGATTCTGGCAATGAATATGGGATGCGGGGTAAAAAATACTGGCTCAAAAGTTCTTCTGCCCGTTGAGTCATGAATTGTACCTCCCCTGTAATCTCCACAACTATCGCCCCTACCCGATCGAAGATTTGCTGGACTATTACCTTAATTAAAGTATCTGGATCCTTGCCAGTGCGATCGCCTAAAGCTTCGAGAGTATAATGTTCGTAGCAATTTTTGTAACTTTTGGTCTCCGTTTTTGCTGGTGGGAATTTATCAATACCTTCTGATGTCAAAATAACTGCGCCCTGACGGTTTTGTGAATTCATGGGAAGTATCTCCATTGCCATAATGGTGAGAATGGCGAAACCAGATAGCCTTACGGTGCGGGACTCTCGCTCATTTCACTTTTCTTGAGGTATACAACTGTAGAAATGCACTCTGAGACTTTTGGAGAGTCCCTAATTTAAGTTGCTTTTCTTAAGTAATAACTAACGAATAACACTCACTAGCTGTTAGTTACCAGTCACTTAATCGAGGGACTGGCAGAATTTTTATTTATGTGTTAATGGCAGGAGAGGCTATTGTAGAGATTAGCGGTCGGCGAAAAAGAAAGTGACAGTTAATCGATTTGAGATTTGAGATTTGAGATTGAAGAAAATGTTTAGTTGATAAATTACCTGTCAACATCAGGCGATGTTTCGCTTACAATACACTATGTAGCATTTAATAAAAAAGAGCGATCGAACTATGGGAATGACCCTGACCGAAAAAATCTTAGCCAAAGCATCAGGCCGCACTAAAGTTGAGCCCGGAGAAAACATTTGGGTAGACACAGACGTGCTGATGACCCACGATGTCTGCGGGCCCGGCACTATCGGCGTTTTCAAACGCGAATTCGGTGAGAATGCTAAAGTCTGGAACCCAGACAAAATCGTCCTCATTCCCGACCACTACATTTTCACCAACGACGAACGCGCTAACCGTAACGTCGATATTCTCCGCGATTTTGCCAAAGAACAAGGGATAAAATACTTTTACGACATCACGGATCGATCGGACTTCAAAGCAAATCCCGACTACAAAGGAGTTTGCCACATCGCCCTAGCACAAGAAGGGCACACTCGGCCCGGCGAAGTGCTCTTCGGCACAGATTCCCACACCTGCAATGCCGGCGCTTTCGGACAATTTGCCACTGGTATCGGCAATACAGACGCGGCTTTTATCATGGGAACAGGCAAACTCTTAATCAAAGTTCCCGCAACCATGCGCTTTGTGCTCAACGGCGAACTGCCAGATTATTTGTTAGCAAAAGACCTGATTTTGCAGATTATTGGTGATATTAGCGTTGCCGGTGCTAACTACCGAACAATGGAATTTGCCGGCGATACAGTTGAGCGTTTGACGATGGAAGAACGGATGACGCTGTGCAATATGGTGATTGAAGCTGGTGGCAAAAACGGCACGGTTGCGCCCGACAAAACTACGTTTGATTACGTTACTTCTCGGACTGACAAACCCTTCGATTCATTTTACAGCGATGGGGATGCTAAATTTTATAGCGATCGCACCTACGATGTCACCAAATTAGAACCAGTCGTCGCCAAACCGCACTCCCCGGACAACCGCGACTTAGCCCGCAACTGCCGCGATGTTAAAATCGATCGAGTTTACATCGGTTCCTGCACCGGCGGCAAAACCTCCGACTTTCTGAATGCCGCCCGCATTCTGAAAGGATACCAAGTCAAAGTTCCGACTTATTTAGTACCAGCAACTCAGAAAGTTTACGAAGATTTGTTTATCACAAAATACGAGGGTCAAACGCTTTCGGAAATCTTCTTAGCTGCAGGGTGCATCGAACCCGCAGCGCCTTCTTGCGCCGCTTGTTTGGGTGGTCCGAAAGATACTTTCGGGCGGATGAACGAGCCCGAAATTTGCGTGTCTACAACTAACCGCAATTTCCCCGGCCGGATGGGGAATAAAGAAGCGCAAGTTTATTTAGCTTCGCCTTACACGGCGGCGGCGTCTGCGCTGACTGGGTATGTCACCGATCCGCGCGAATTCCTGTGCTAGATAGTTGCTTTTAGCATTCTTTAAGGTTGACACAATGGCTGAAGAGTTCCCTATAATTGTAGTTCCAGAAGCAGCCTATGAGCTATCTGAAATCGAGACTATGGGAACTAAGTACAAGTTCTGGTTTGACCATCCAAATTTAGGGCGTTGCTTGTACAAACAGTCTCGACCAAATACAGGTGAAGATTGGGCGGAAAAAATTGCAGCCGAGTTGTGCAAACTCCTCGGACTGCCCCATGCTCAATATGAACTGGCAACTTGGAGAAGTCAACGCGGAACTGTCTCACCATCATTTTTGCCCGATGGTGGCAGTTTCATTCCTGGGAATCAAGTTTTGTCTGCGAACGCATCGCACAAAGTTGATATTGTGTTGAATGCGATCGCAGACAATTCTGTTAATTTGCCCCTCGATTGGGTGCCGCCAGTCGGGATAGAAACAGCAGTAGAAACTTTTGTCGGATATTTGCTATTAGATGCGTGGATTGGCAATACAGACCGTCACTCAGAGAATTGGGGTGTATTAGATAAACCCGAAAGTTATCCTACTTTAAATATCGCCAGATATCTAGCACCAACTCACGACCATGCATCTAGTTTGGGAGTGCGGATATCTGATGAAGAACGGCAAAAGAGACTGCTTACAAAAGATACTGGCTATTCTGTCCAAGCTTATGCGAAAAGATGCTTTTCTCAGTTATATGGTAGCGATAATAGACCAAAGCCTCTCAAGACTTTTGAGGCATTCCGCGAAGCAGCACTATACTATCCCCAAGCAGCCGAAGTTTGGCTAAATTGCCTTACCAGGATTTCAGCTAATGATACGCTAGCCATTTTTAACCGGATACCGCGCGATCGCATTTCACAAATTACGATTGAGTTTTCCCAAAAAATACTTAAATATAACAGAGAAAGGCTACTTGAATTGACAGGAGATTTGCTTTGAAAACACTATTTTTGGCTTGGGAAGATTCAGACCGCGGTTCTTGGTTTCCGATTGGTCGATTGACATTTAACGGTAAAGAATACCAGTTCAATTATACAAATGGTGTTCTAGAAGCTAAACTTAAGTGCGGGTTTAAACCCTTGCCATCTTTCCCTGATTTCAATAATGTTTACACTTCACAGAAACTGTTTCCCTTGTTTTCCAATCGAGTGATGCCGCGATCGCGCCCTGATTACCCTGAATTTGTAGAGTGGTTGAATATCCCTAAACACGAAGATGACCCAATTGCTTTATTGGCCCGCAGCGGAGGTAAACGGGTAACTGATAAATTTGAGGTATTTCCCTGTCCCGAACCGGATGAAAAGGGACGTTACCGCATCCATTTTTTTGCACATGGACTGCGACACCTTCCCAAGTGGGCAATTGAACGGATTAATGGGCTTGAAGTGGGCGAACTTTTGTATTTAGCCCACAAATTTTATCCTCGTGGCTTGCTGCTTTGTACTGAAAATGACTGCATTGTAGGCTATTGTCCGCGCTATGTTTTGGAGGATATTTTTCAAATTATCTCGCAGGATCGAGAATTGGTTCGCGTAGAAGTCGATCGCCTCAATCAACCCCCAACGCCGCTACAGTTCCGCTTGCTGTGCAAGATGACCGCCGAGTGGCGAGACTTTCGCCCCTTCTCCAGTCAGATGTACCAGCCGGTTAGCAGTGATGTTTTAGCTGCAAGTGCGATCGGATAATCAGCAACAAGAAGTAAAATTCTCATCACAAAGTTAAGGAAGAAGCCAACTTAATTATTCTCAATTGAATACAGAAGATTGCACAATTTATACAAATAATTAACTAAACCTTGACATTTTTTCCCGAAGGGAGTATGTTTGAGCTAATTTATCGATTCCCAATTCCGCATTCTCAGTTAAGCCCATCCAATTTCTGAAAATTAGAGCTGCACATTGCTAATGCTTTGTATTAGAAGTGTTGCGCTGCATGAAATAAATTGGCTCTCTACTTTTTAGAGTGAGAATTGGTCTGGGTGCGAAATTAACCTATCAGGAACTTCAGAGAATTGTCAGTATGAACAAAAAAATAAAGATTGGAGTTGCTGAAGCTCTGGGTACTTTTGTGTTGGTATTAGGTGGATGTGGCAGTGCGGTTTTAGCTGGAGACAAAATCGGCTTTTTAGGAGTGTCGATCGCCTTTGGGCTGTCCCTCTTAATCATGGTCTATACCCTCGGCCCTATCTCTGGGTGCCACATTAATCCGGCGGTAAGCGTCGGTTTAGTAGTTGCCAAACTCATCGATGCTGTTTTGCTTCCTTATTATATAGGAGGTCAGATTTTAGGGGGAATTTTAGGCGGTCTTGTTTTGTATATGATAGCATCAGGAAAACCGGGTTTTGATGCGGCGGCTTCGGGATTTGCGTCTAACGGTTTTGGAGAACATTCTCCCACTGGTTACGGACTTTTGGCAGCAGCTTTGACGGAAGTTGTACTGACTGCTTTTCTGTTATTTACAATCATGGGTACTACCCATCCCAGATATCCCGCAGGTTTGGGCGGAATTCCGATCGGCTTGATGCTGGTGTTGATTCACTTAGTGGGAATTCCCGTAACCAATACTTCAGTTAACCCAGCTAGAAGTATCGGTGTGGCACTTTTTCAAGGCGGATGGGCAATCCAACAGTTGTGGGCGTTTATTGTATTCCCAGTGATTGGTGGAATTATCGGCGTTTTGGCTTATAATTTGATTAGACCCACTATTGAAGAAATTTGATCGATAATCAGAAATAAACTGGGTTTCTTGAATTTTTTAGGGTGGTAGAATTTATCGGGAAACTTCAGAAACCCGGTTTCTCGATCGCACAACTCGATCAAATTGCAAGTATTGGGTAAATAGGCGCCATGATTACGATCGTGATGGGAGTCTCCGGTTCAGGAAAAACTACAGTTGGCAAGTTGCTGGCGCAATCTCTCAATTGGGATTTCAGCGATGCCGACGATTTTCACCCATCCGCTAATATCGAGAAAATGAGTCGGGGCATTCCTTTAGAAGATGCGGATCGCCTTCCTTGGCTATTACAATTGCAAGCTGCAATAGACAGGTGGCTGTTGGAAAATAAAAATGTTGTGTTGGCTTGTTCTGCTTTAAAAGCATCTTACCGCGAAATGCTCTGCAGAGACCAGCAGCGGATGAAAATAGTTTATCTCAAAGGTTCTTTTCATCTATTGGCAACAAGGTTAAAAACTCGCGAAAATCACTACATGAAAGCAGACTTGCTGTTAAGTCAGTTAGAAACTCTGGAAGAACCAGAAGATGCAATTATCATAGATGCTTCGCAGCCACTAGAGTTAATCGTGGGCCAAATTAAAAATCATCTGATGTGCGGTTAATTGCCCCAAATAAAACCTCTAATACTAAATCAGACTTAAATACCCGTTTATTTCTTAGTCCCTGTTAACTAGGGCGAGAGTTTGTATAGTAGCGATTTTAAGGGCCGAGTCTTATCGAGGGTTTTTAAAGCGGATTTATATAAGAGTTATTTTTTTCTGCTCAACCGGGTTTCTGAACCAAATTTAGCCCCTCTCCGTTTCCGGGGGAGAGGTTTGGCGTGCTAATTTTTGTACAAATACAAGAAAGCTTCTACTTCAGCGGCGGTTGGTTGAGCCGCAATTGCCCCGGGTTTCATCGCTGTCATCGAACCTACCGCACTCGCATAAGTTACAACTTTTTTTGTTATTTCTGAATCGGCTAAACTTTTAATTCCCACCTTGCACAATTGGCTGACAAAACCAGCCAGAAAACCGTCCCCGGCACCTGTTGTATCCTCAACATCTACTTTAAAGGCGGGGATTTTTCCTTCATTTTCCGAGATACAATAGGCGCAACCTTTCTCGCCCGCAGTCACCAAAACGCCTTCTACGGAATCGAGGCGGTAGGTAATAGCTCCCGGGTCGGTAGTGTCAAACAACCATTCGGCTTCTTCCTCAGATAACTTGACAAAATCAACTTTTTTTAAGATTTTTCTAATGTGCGCTTTTGCTTCGTCTGGATTTGGCCAAAACACGGGACGCCAATTGATGTCAAGTATAATTTTAACGTCGTACTTTTCTGCTAGATCGAGCGATCGGGCGATCGCCTCTCGACTTTCAGGATAAGCTAATTCTAAAGTGCCTAGCACTAAAAATTCGGCATTTTCAAACAGCACCTCGCGTAGTTGTGCAGCCAGGAGGTGGGTGTCGGCAAAATCCGAAGTATGAAATTCGCCAAAACCGGCAAAAGTTCGATCGCCCGCTTCATTCCGCAAAACATAAACTTGCCGCGTCGGCGCACTCGGATGGTGCTGCACTCCAGCGGTATCAACCCCTACTTCTTGCAATACCTGCACTAGGGAATTCCCCAATTCATCCCCACCTACAGCACCGATAAATCCCGCCGCCGTCCCCAATTTAGCCAAAGCGCAGGCAACATTAGCAGGAGCACCGCCGGGATATGGAGTCCAAGATTCTACCTCTTCGAGAGATACTCCTGATTGGTCTGCTAAACAATCAAATAAGATTTCACCCAGACACAAAACGCGAGGATAAGTCATATCTATTTTAGATTGGAGATTTGAGATTTTAGAGCAGCAGTAGACAGCTCAATAATTATTTTTAACCCATCCCAGAAAAATTGCAAGCTATTTTTTAATAGCTGCTCCTATAATATCAGACTTACTGATACTGGCAGTTACTCGCTCAACGCACAAGTGCAGTGCGGGTGTATCTGTTGTTTTACCTGAAAACCTCTGCGGGTTTGGCCCGGATGTCAGATGCGCGGAGGTAAAGGGATCACCCGCCACCGGAACGGTGCCAGCAGTGCAAGTCGGTGCGGGTCATGCTGTGTCGGCGCTGAGTTTGCACTTTTTGCGATTTTGCAAGCGAGCTGGTGCTTCGGACCCGCAAGAGTAGCACAGCAAATTTAATTTTCTCTTCATACTTCATCCCTAATCCTCTAGAATTGTAGATAGGTAAATATGCAGACATAGGAAAAATTTATGAGCGGGATCGTCTCTGGGACCCCTGTCACCCTGTCGGACAGAGAATTGCAAGTGGTAGAGTTAGTAGCGGCGGGATTGACTAATGAGAAAATAGCCGAAAAGTTAGAGATTAGCAAGCGTACAGTTGACAACCACATTAGCAATATCTTGAACAAGACGCGCGCTGACAATCGAGTTACGCTGGTGCGCTGGGCGTTGCAGTGGGGGAAGGTATGTTTGGACAATATTAACTGCTGCCCTCTACCGGGGCCGATCGATAAAGAAGTATCTTAAGTAGGGGATGTGGTTGGGGACAGGCAAAGAAATGATGCAAACGGCACAAGAAAAACAACTCCGCTATCAAATTCAATGCCCTGGATTGCCGTTGGCGGTGTATCGCGAAGTGGCGGTTCATTTGCGTCAAGTTGAAGGGGTGCATACCGGTTTAATTCCGCAGCAGTCGCAGCGGTTTGATTACAGCGACAGCCAAATTGGGGGTTTGTGGATACAGTATCCTGAAGGGTTCGATTTGGCAGGTCGCGAGCGAGTCGATCGCATTTTGGCTTATTATGGCGATCGTTACGGAGTTTGGGAATTATTAAGTCATTAGTTATGGGGAATGGGGAATTGGGAATTGGGAATTGTTAGGTGTTGACTGTTGACTGTTGACTGTTGACTGTTGACTGTTGACTAACAACTAATAACCGTTAACTAATAACTACTGACTAATGACTGCGGACTAATGACTACTGACTAATGACTAACAAAATGAGTGCAATTAAAACTTTACCGGGAACGCGGGATATTTTGCCCGCTGAAATTCAATACTGGCAAAATATAGAAGAAGTCGCTAGAACAATTTTGAAAAAAGCGGCTTATCGGGAAATTCGGACGCCAATTTTTGAACAGACATCTTTATTTGAACGCGGCATCGGCGAAGCTACCGATGTTGTGGGTAAGGAAATGTATACTTTTAAGGATAAGGGCGATCGCTCGACTACTTTGCGCCCAGAAGGCACCGCCGGAGTAGTGCGAGCTTTTATTCAACACAGTTTGTACGCGGCTGGTGACGTGCAGCGTCTCTGGTATGCGGGGCCGATGTTTCGCTACGAACGCGCGCAAGAAGGAAGACAGCGGCAGTTCAATCAAATTGGCGTGGAAGTTCTGGGGAGTGCGAATCCTCGTGCGGATGTCGAAGTAATTGCGATCGCCTGCGACATCCTGCAAACCCTCGGTTTAAAAAATTTGCGCCTCGATATTAATTCTGTCGGAAATAAGCAAGACAGACAAAACTACCGACAAGCTTTGATCGATTATTTTACACCGCACAAAGACGAATTAGATACCGATTCTCAAGATCGCTTGACTCGCAATCCGCTGCGGATATTGGACAGCAAAAATCAGCGCACTCAAGAAATTGTAGCTGGTGCGCCGAGTATTTTGGACTATTTGGGAGAGGAATCGCGATCGCACTTCGAGCAAGTGCAGCAAATGCTCACCAACTTAGGAATTAGCTATCAGTTAAATCCCAGATTAGTGCGCGGTTTAGATTACTATACCTACACCGCCTTTGAAATTATATCCGACGATTTGGGAGCGCAAGCAACAGTTTGCGGAGGCGGTCGCTACGACGGTTTAGTAAAGGAATTGGGCGGCCCAGATACGGCGGCAGTCGGTTGGGCAATGGGTATCGAAAGGTTGATTATCCTGCTGCAAAAGTTGCAACCTTTGCCCGCGCCCAAGTTGGATTTTTATTTAGTATCCAGGGGCGAAAAAGCAGAACAGCAATCCGTATTGTTAGCTCAAAAATTGCGAAGTGCCGGGTTTAGTGTAGAGATAGATTTGAGCGCTAGTGCTTTCGGGAAACAGTTTAAAAGAGCCGACAGAAGCGGTGCCGTTGCGTGTTTAGTTTTGGGAGATGCGGAAGCTGAAAACGAGACGGTACAATTGAAGTGGTTGGCGAGTGGTGAACAAAGTGCGATCGGGCAATCAAAACTACTAGCCATGACCACCGAACTACAGCAGAAAATTAACAACTCTTAAAACTCTCGGTTTTAGCCCAGTCTAGATCCCCCTCGCATCCCCCTTCTTAAGGGGGACTTTGAATTCCAATCCTCTCGTTACCAGGCTCTGCCCGGTAACGCAGATCCAGAGGCTCTGCCTCGTCAATCCTCTCGTTACCAGGCCCTGCCCGGTAACGCAGATCCAGAGGCTCTGCCTCGTCAATCCTCTCGTTACCAGGCTCTGCCCGGTAACGCATATCCAGAGGCTCTGCCTCGTCAATCCTCTCGTTACCAGGCCCTGCCCGGTAACGCATATCCAGAGGCTCTGCCTCGTCATTAAGCCATTAACATTAATCCCAAAAACCAAAAGATATAATTTAAGCATTAAAACATTTAAGCTCTAATAAACTATGTCTGTAGCAACTAAAAATCCTGAAACACAACTCACAATCACTTGGCCGCTACTACCAGAAGATTTTCAACTACCAGACGACCCCGTGGAAGACGAAAGCCAACCATTATTAGCCGCCGCTTTGCGCCAGCCGCTAACAGCATTTCCAGAATTAATGCAGGATGCCTTAATTGTTTCCAACTTTGCCTTGTGTGCCGGCATCAGTTTCCCAGGTTCAAGCAGCGACGAACAGCGTATTATCTGCAAAGCACCAGATTGGATGTACGTGAAACCCGTCAATCCAAAAAATGTGTCGCAAGTCCGCCGCAGTTACACGCCACACACAGAAGGAACCATCCCCCAAATCGTGATGGAATTTCTTTCAGAAACCTATGGAGAAGAATACTCGGTTGAGTTTACCTCGCGGGTGGGAAAGTGGTATTTTTACGAGCAAGTAATTAAAGTACCCAGATACGTCATATTCCGAGCAAAAACAGCTCATTTAGAAGTTTACGCTTTAGAATCAGAGCACTACAACTTCCAAAAACCTGATGAAAACGGACGTTATTGGATACCGGGATTAGACTTATTTTTAGGTATTTGGGAAGGAACGCACGAAGGAAGGACAGGCTGTTGGTTGAGGTGGTGGGATGCAGAAGGCGAGTTGTTGCTGTGGTCGGAAGAAAGAGTAGAACAAGAACGCCAGCGGGGCGATCGCGAACGACTCCGCGCTGAAAGATTGGCTGAAAAATTGCGTCAAGCGGGAATCGAATTAGATGACGAAGAGTGAAACATGAAAAGAAATAGAGTCTTAGTAAGGTGATCCGTGCGCACCTTACGACTATTTGATATAATCACACTCTTGTGTCCCGGGCATCCTTCCCGCTATTGCCTCAGGTTACAGTCCTATGTTAATTGAACGTCTAGATCCCATAAATTGGGAAAAAAAACCGCGACTGATATCATTGTTTTCAGGTTGCGGCGGCATGGACTTGCCCTTCCACAAAGCGGGGTTTGAAGTAGTTTGGGCGATCGACTCCAATCCATACGCCTGCAAAACTTTCCGCAGAAACATTGCTGATGTCATCATCAACGACAGCATAGAAAATATAGACATTGCACAAGTTCCCGAAGCGGAAATATGTATAGGAGGATTCCCCTGTCAAGATTTCTCCCTGATTTGGAAGCGGCCCGGACTTGAAGGAACCAGAGGCAATTTATATACATACTTTCTCGATTTTGTCAACAAAAAAAAGCCCAAAGCTTTTGTAGCAGAAAATGTCAAAGGCTTATTAAGTGCAAATAATTATCAAGCAATAAAACAAATAATTTCTGACTTTGAAAGTATAGCACCAGGCTACTTAGTTAAACCTAAACTCTACAACTTTGCTGATTACGGAGTTCCCCAATTTCGCCAAAGAGTGTTATTAGTTGGCATTCGGATGGATACAGGATTTAACTTTGTGCATCCTCAGCCAGAATACGGTCAAAATCGCAAAAAACCTTATCGAACTGCGGGCGAAGCACTCAAAAATGTAGAAGCAGTTCTTGACAATAACAAACATCATAAAATTCAGACCCGCACCGTTGAAATTTTAAATCGAATTAAACCGGGAGGGAATTTTTCCGATATTCCAAAGGATAGCCCATACTATGTCAAAGGCATGATCAGTCACATTTATCGGCGAATTCATCCAGATAAACCATCATCAACAATTATTGCGGGTGGAGGTGGCGGGACTTGGGGTTATCATTATTTAGAACCGCGTTCTTTGACAAATCGTGAAAGGGCAAGATTGCAAACATTTCCCGATGATTTTGTTTTTGAAGGTTCTACGACTGAAGTGCGGCGGCAGATTGGCAATGCAGTGCCGCCGCAGGGAATCGCTGCTGTTGTTGAGGCTTTAATTCCGCTATTTAAGGGGGATTATCCGAAAGTGGATTTATATGAAATGAGTAAAAAGTTGCAGGGGATGTCAATTCAACAACGATTAAAATGGGCTGAATCCGAGGGATTCGAGCAGAGTTTGCAGTTAATCGGAAATGTGCTATAATTAAAATAACTGAGTCAGAGGAGGCTTTAAGCTTATGTCTAAGTCAGGTTAGATAGGTTAGATATAAAATACTCTATAAAAATAAAATTAATCGCGTGAAACAAAACTTAACTACAGGAAACCCCTATAGAAACACACGTCATTACCAGTATCGCCAAAACATACCTGATTGCCATCGCGATATGGTAGAGGAACTGCGGACTAAGGCTAAAGAGGTTCGATCGATCCATATTGGAAAACCCAGTGGTCGTAATGCTGTGGCTGCCAAACTAGAACTCGCAATGGGTAGAGTTTATAGCAAAGAAGCTACCAGCAAGAAAAAGCCTCTCAATATTCCAGGCGAAGACAATGGCCCAAAGCGGTTTTTTCCGGAAAGGATTGACAGAGCAGCAGTCTCTGAAAATTTCAACGAAAAACACGCTGAGTACAAGCTCTTCAATGCACTTGCAGAAGAGTTGGAACGAGATAGTGTACCTTCTGAGGCGACAGGAAGGCTTTACCTTTACACGGACCTGGATATGTGTTCCGGCGGCAACACTACCTGCGATGAAGACTTTGCTAGGTTGTACCCCAACATTGAAGTGATTATCTTCTACGAGGAGCCATATTAGTAGAAATATAGGATAAAAAGCCAGTAGAGCCAAGGAAGGCTTTACTGGCTTCTCTGGGTAAGGTAGAATGGAGGTGATATTAATCTTAAAATTAGCTCGATCTTGTTGGCGATCGAGGAAAATACATAAGGAGGGAAAGTCAATGATAAAGTTTGCTCTAGGTCACTACACCGATTTTAAATTGCCCAGCAACTCAACTATCCCAGAGCAATTACAGCAAACACTTCAGACGGTTTGGGACAGAAAATATGACGATTTATACGAACGAGGTGGAAACTGCAATGTAGAAGAAGCTTTTGTAGAAGTAATGACAGCCTTTGGAATGCCTAACGATCCAATATCCCATCAGCGATACGTCTATATGGCTTATGGAATAGCATTAGCAGCTAAACCGACCATTAAACATTACTTTCCTGAAGAACACAAAGCTGATATCGTTGAAGGAATTGTATCTTGTTGGCTGAAGGATAGTTGTGAAATCCCAGAAACTTGGGCTGATACGTTGTTTCCTAATATCAACAAAATCGGAAAATATCAAGCTAGTAACGAAGCTTATAATATCTTCTACGGCTTGCTGCAAACACTCAACCCCAAAACAGCCTACAATGCCATCTTGGATATTTTGTATGATGCCATTACTGGGGATGCTATTTCTGGTTTTGCTGCGGCTCAACGAGATATGTTTAATTGGTGGTTGATCGAGGTGGTTCCTGCGGCCTATTGTTTAAAGCTACCATCTACTTTATATTGTGGAAAATGGGAATTTCCGCCGCTGAGTCAGTGCGCTTAAGTGATCACAAAAGTAATTGGAAAAGAGTGCGTGTTGCTGATGATATTTAACTTAAGGCACTGTGAAACCTTTGAGCGATTCCCTACGGGATAGCTTCGCTTCATGCACTTTTTCCTCGTCCCTCAACCCCTTCGACTGCACCAAAACCCCAAAACTCCCCAAACCCCTCGGATCGATCAACTGATGCAAAGCCTCCCGTCGGCGCAAAAACGTTGCCAAATCCAATACTGCCGCATCATTTGTAGACAGAGAAGCAATACGATCGCCCAAACCCAACGCCATCAAAAACAAAGCCTGCTGAGTAAACCCTACCACATCCAAACCGCACAATTCACCCTGCCTTTCCAGCGCCGTAAAATTAACATGAGCGGTTAAATCCTGCCGCCCCACATTAATATAAGGATTATTGTGATATCGGTGCAGATAATAACACTGTAGCGTCCCCTCCCTGCGCCTCGGATTGTAATAGCGGTGCGCCGGATAACCGTAATCAATAGTTAACAAATATCCCCGCTGCAACTTTTGAGCAACTGTACTCATCCAGTCCAAAGCCGCCAAATTCACCTCACTGCGATAACCATCCCCATAAACACTCGCCGACAAATCGATGCTTACAAAGTCCAAATATTCCGCAATTTTAGGCGTGGAAACTTCGCCAATTACTTCAACAAAATTTATCTCTTCTTGTTCATTTTTTGGGGTTTCTGCGGCAACGTAAATCTCCCTAACTTGCCCTGATTCCAGAATAAATTGATGCACTGGCAAAGCATCCACTAACTCGTTAGAAAAGAAACAACCGACAATTGAATTATTAACTATCTCATCCCAATTGCACCACTTGACGCACTCGATATCGCTTAATCTTTGGCGTTGTTCCGCTTGAAGTATTGGCGAAATTTCAACAATTATGTATGTTAAATTTTTAAATAAGTCGGGATGTTGCCGTTGCAAATATTGCAGCACATTTTCGGCGAAAGTTCCCCGCCCAGCGCCCATTTCTACGATCGCGAAATTGAAAGGGCGATCCTCTTCGAGGGCTCCGCTAACGAGGATTTGCCACATTTCCACAAACTGCTCTGCCAAAACCTCCGCAAAATCAGCACTCCAATGAGGCGACGTGATAAAATCGCCTTGTTTGCCGATCGACGGGCGATCGTTATTGTAATAACCGTGCTGCGGATGATATAATGCCAAATTCATATATTCAGCAAAAGTAATACGCCGCTGCGGACTGGTGGCAATTCTTTCGCAGATTAAAGCGCAGAGTTCCGGGTTACTATCATTAATATCTGATTGCTGAACTTTCATAATTTATCGAATCAAAGTTGATGTTACTTCATTTGTGAAGGAGAGATTTTTTTTATTAACCGCAGAGGGCGCAGAGGGCACAGAGGAAGAGAGAAGAGAGAAATAAGGTACATTTTAGCGACGTTAATAGCAATATTAATCGATATCCATCCGCGTTTATCCGCGTTCATCTGCGGTAAAAAAAAATCAACCCGGTTCCACAAAAAAACCGGGTTAATTTATCAGATAAAAACTGACAAAACCTACCTATCAACCGAGCCCATAATAATGTCGATACTCCCCAAAATCGCCACCAAATCCGCAATCTTCACGCCGCGAACAATGTGAGGCAAAATCTGCAAATTATTAAAATCCCCAGTCCGAATCTTCCAGCGCCAAGGAAACACATTATCATCTCCGATAATATAAATCCCCAACTCACCCTTGCCACTTTCAACGCGGACATAATGTTCGCCCTTGGGAATCTTAAAAGTCGGCGCTACTTTTTTGCCAATAAACTGATAGTCAAAACCATTCCATTCAGATTTTGGCCCGCTTTCGAGTCGCTTCGCTTCCAAATTCTCGTAAGAGCCGCCGGGGAGTCCTTTCAAGGCTTGATAGATAATCTTAACCGACTCGCGCATCTCCCGAATCCGCACCACATACCGGGCCAAACAATCGCCAGCAGCTTCGGTACAAACTTCCCAGTCGAAGTCGTCGTAACATTCGTAATGGTCAACTTTCCGCAAATCCCACTTAACGCCGGAAGCGCGCAACATGGGACCGGACAGTCCCCAGTTAATCGCTTCTTCGCGAGAAATAGTACCCAGCCCTTCAATCCGGCGGCGGAAGATTGGATTGTTGGTAATTAAACGTTCGTACTCGTCAATTTTGGGAATCAAATAATCGCAGTAATCTTCGCACTTATCTACCCAACCGTAGGGCAAATCTGCGGCGACTCCGCCGATGCGGAAATAGTTATTATTCACCATGCGATAACCTGTGGCTGCTTCCCACAAGTCTAAAATCATCTCGCGATCGCGCATAGTATAGAAAAAAGGAGTTTGCGCCCCCACGTCCGCCAAAAACGGCCCCAACCACAACAAATGGTTAGCAATCCGGTTCAACTCCAGCATGATTACCCGAATGTAACTCGCCCGTTTGGGGACAGCAATATTCGCCAACTTTTCCGGTGCATTTACTGTCACCGCTTCGTTAAACATCCCCTCCGCATAGTCCCAGCGGCTCACGTAGGGCACGTACATCACGTTGGTGCGATTTTCGGCGATTTTTTCCATCCCCCGGTGCAGATAGCCCAAAACAGGCTCGCAGTCAACTACATCTTCCCCGTCTAGGGTGACGATTAGCCGGAGTACCCCGTGCATGGATGGGTGGTGCGGCCCCATGTTGAGCACCATCGGTTCGGTTCTAGTCTCAATTCTTGACATAATTAAATGAATTAATGATTACTAGCTATTGTTGATTTTTGTTTGGCTTTTATGATTATGAAGGATATCGAGCTCTCTGAGAAGGAGACCCTTGGATCGGATGTCAGTATTGACACCTATCACGTTCCAGTTTTGGGTCAAGAGTTAATTGCCGGTTTGGCTGTGCGTCCCGGCGGCCGCTATTTGGACGCGACGCTTGGGGGCGGCGGACACACGAGTTTGATTTTAGCGGCGGCGGCCGATGTTAGAGTAGTGGCGATCGACCGCGACGAACAAGCCATTCGTTTTTGCCAAGCCCGATTTGCCAACTCCCCCGTTGAGTTTTGGCACGGCAACTTTGCGGAATACAAGTCCCCAGATGCCGAATTTGATGGTATCATAGCAGACTTGGGCGTCAGCTCGGCTCAGTTCGATACACCGGAACGAGGATTTAGTTTTCGCCACCCAGCTCAACTAGATATGCGTATGAACCAGCAGCAATCTTTGACCGCAGAAGAGATTATCAACCACTGGGAAGAAGTTAAACTAGCAGATATTATTTACAAATACGGCGAGGAGCGACTGTCGCGGCGCATCGCGAGGCGGATTGTCCAAAGCCGTCCTTTTCAAACTACAACAGAACTTGCTGGGGCGATCGCCCTCGCCTTCCCTCCCAAGCAGCGGAACGGCAGAATTCATCCGGCCACCCGCACTTTCCAAGCTTTAAGGATAGCCGTCAACTCCGAACTATCGTCTTTAGAAACTTTCCTAAACCTTGCCCCAAGCTGGTTAAAACCCTCTGGGAGAATCGGAATCATTACATTTCACAGCCTGGAAGACCGACCCGTCAAGCACCAACTCAGAGGAACACCCAGTTTACAGGTACTGACAAAAAAGCCGATCGTGCCACAATCCGAAGAAGTAGCTAGAAATCCCCGCTCTCGTTCTGCTAAGCTCAGACTGGCAGAAAGATTAGCTTGATTCGGCAGTAGTAATATGCTTGCTGCAAAAAGTTCAGAGATTAGGGGGACTTGAATGCAGCAATAAGCGTGCGATTCGGCACAGGTGTAGGGAATAGCGCCAACAACCCACCACTAACCCTCCGGGTATAGTGGGGCTTGAAATTCAGCCGATTTTGACCACACTCAGGTAGCAATACCGGGGTTAGTAGTAAGTGTTAAAATTCACACCGAGGACATTATGCAGCTAGTTAATAACTCTGGAATCAGAGCATTAATTAGTCATTTGGGAGGCTGGTGTGTTTAGAAAAGTACCGACTGCTAATACGGTCGTTACTCGTATCAAAGCGCGAAAGCTGACTGGGGAATTTTCCCTATTGAAGCGGCCTACCGAGGCGGGTTACAGTATCGAAAGCCTCTCATCTGTTGTGCGAACAGATGGTGCGAAAGGAATGCTCACCTTAAGGTAAAACGGGTTTCTTTAACTCAACTTGACGTAACTGATATGTTGCATATATCCAGCCCCCCTTTTCCTCCCACCACCTTGCTGAATACAGCTATGGTGGGGGTTTTCAAGGGGGAAGAAAGATGAGTCGGGGAGATGGAAGCAAGCTGAAACTGATGGTAGTCGATGACGAACCCGATAACTTGGATTTATTGTACCGGACGTTTCGACGCGACTTTCAAGTTTACAAAGCAGATAGCGCCCTCAGCGCCCTGGAAGTTCTAGACGAACAGGGCGAGATGGCGGTGATTATATCTGACCAGCGGATGCCAGAAATGAATGGCACCGAGTTTTTGGGGAAAACAGTCGAGCGATTTCCCGATACGATTCGGATTCTGCTAACGGGATACACAGATGTTGAAGATTTGGTCGAGGCCATCAACTCAGGTCAAGTTTTCAAATACATCACCAAACCGTGGAATCCAGAAGAACTCAAATTGGTGATCAATCAAGCCTCAGACACTTACAAATACTACAAGCAGCGCAGCGTTGCATTGCGCCGCGCTTTGCGCAAGGAATCTCTGTTCAATGAGGTAATGAGCGTGATTCGCGGGTCGCTAGATTACTCTAGTATGGTACAAACTATTGTTCAAACCGTAGGTCAAACTTTTGAAGCCAACTATTGTATGCTGCGGCCGGTAGAGACCGATCGACTATTGCCGAGTACCTTCCCCTACCAAGCCCAAACCTCTGAGTCAGTTAACTTTTCTTTTGATGAAAATTTGCTGGTTCAAGCCGTAGCCAGTCGCCAAACTCAAGTGAACCCAAACAGTGGGGGGGACGGTAAATCGGTTGAGATTGCCGTGCCCCTGACTTACCAGCAAGAATTGCTGGCGGTACTGGCTTTGTGCCAGATTGGCGGCACTAACCCTTGGTCGGCAGAAGATATAGAGTTAATAGAAGGTGTAGCAGCTCAAGCTGCTCTCGCCCTGTCTCAAGCTAAGCTATACCAGCGCACTCTGGATTTAGCCAAGCAGATGCAAAACGAGTTGGAAGTGGCTCGCCAAATCCAAACAAACTTGTTGCGCCAAAGTTGGCCGGATTTTGAAACAGTCAGGGTGCAAGCTTGCTGCTATCCCGCGCGGGAAGTTGGCGGCGACTTTTTTGAAGTCTACGTCCACTCCCAAGGGGATATTTGGATAGCGGTGGGAGATGTTTCCGGTAAGGGAGTTCCGGCTGCTCTATTTATGGCCAGCGCGATTTCGGTGATGCGGCGGGAACTTTCCCAAGAAGTTTCTCCAGAACCCGATCGAGTTATGCACAATATGAATAGCAGTATGTCTGACGACCTGATCGGCAACAACCATTTTATTACAATGGTTGTTGCTCGTTACACTCCGTCAACCGGACACCTCGCCTTTGCTAATGCCGGTCACATTTACCCGATCGTTTGGTCTCACTCGGAGGTGAAAGCTCAAGCCGCTAGCGGTAAAACGCCAGCGGAGCCGAATTTCCTGAAAGCTCGTGGCATTCCCTTGGGGATACTACCAGTTTGGAGAGGCAAAGCAGGTACGATCGAATTAAAGTCAGGAGATGTATTTCTGCTGACGAGTGACGGGATTACTGAAGCTACCGTCACCACTGAAGCGGTCGCAGGGGGTGTACAAACCCGTTCTATGCTACAACAAGAAGGGCTTTGGCAACTCTTGATTCAGGAGCCTGGTTCCTTCAACTTGGACAATTTGTTGGCTCACATCCGAGCCGACAATCCCGTTCAGGAAGACGACCAAACCATACTCTCTCTGGAGGTTCTCTGAATCTGTCAGCGACTCCCGACGCATAGTCGGGGGTGAAAGCCGAAAAAACTGAAGCCCTGCTTGTTGACGGCCCACAAACTAGTCCCGCAAAGGACTGCGTTATACTCAACAGTAAAAAACCTAGCCCGCGATCGCGCGCAGCTAGTTTCCTGAATCGCTTTCCTGGGGGATTAAACACCTGTAAAGGTTTAAAGTAGAAGGCATTCGTCAGAAAAAACCAACGCTTAAAAGCCAGGGATTGAAACAAAGATTTTTTATACTTCGCTGCTTGCAGTCTCGGTATAATTATCAATTGTTAATGGGCTTTAGACCCATAACTAAAGTTTTCAACAATACTCTTAACTTCTGCCTTCTACCGAATGACGAATGCCTGATTTTTCAACATAAAAGGCTAGTATCCCCCGACTAGCGACAAGTATTGAAGCCGAATCAATTCGGCGCGTCGTGTTTTATACCTGGTGTCAAGACACAGGGTTTTCAAACTTACGGGATTTTTTTATGAATACTGAGCTTCATGTGCCAAGCGACTTGCGGTTTTTAACAATTGTTGAAAATTGGTTGCTGAGCAGTTTGGAAGTTGAGCTAGGAGAGCACGTCGATTGGCCACGTCAGTCGAATCGTTTGCGCTTGGTGTTAGCAGAAGCCTATTCTAACGTGATCCGCCATGCTCACAAAGATCAACCCAATTTGCCCGTGTTAATTCGCTTGAATTTAAAAAATAGGGATATTGGTTTAGAAATTTGGGATTACGGTAAAGGTTACGAAATGGATACTTACAATCCCCCGAGGCCGGAAGCTAAACAGGAAAGCGGCTACGGCTGGCTGATTATGAGCAGACTTATGGATCGGGTGGACTACACTTTGCAAATAGACGGTCGCAACTGTCTGAAGTTGGAAGCAAGTTTGCCGGAAAAATCTTAATTAGTCATTAGTCATTGACAATGCACTTTTTGACTAGCTTTGGCTGTCTGTCGCACGGTGCGGTGACAGCCACTTTTTCGTGCTGTATCGTCCCCGCAACACGAGACTGTAAGATTGTAGGGGTACAGTCCCGATCGCACAAATACCGAAGCAACGCGGTCTTTATACCGTTAGCCGCACTTCACCAGAGATTGGGATAAAAAAGCCGGTTTCTGCCTCATTCTTGCTATAAAAAGCCACTCAACCTGTCCATCGCATGACTTTAGCCATTACGTGCGATCGACATGTCAAACCCAAATAGGCAATGTGAAATACCTAACACTAACCTTGCGGTGAGCGTGTAGGCTTCGTGTCTCATTTGCCGTTGCGGGCGTTGGGGATATCCATTGCTGAATATTCGTCACTCAAGACGATCCAAGTCTTACACAGCATAAGAAAGCTTTGCAGCCTTTATCCCTTCCTAGGGAACCCACGCAGAAACCCTGTTTCCCAAGGCAAAAAACTATTCCGTATGACAAACTTGGATTGTATTTCACATGTTTGACGTATCCCAATAACCAGCGGTCTGTCTTTTCCCCCTTTCTCTCGCAGTTATCTTTGGTAAGCATACTACTGCTACTGTGACCTGTTGTTTGCAGGCGAGTGGGTGGGTCGCAACCACTTATATCTTACCATCTTTTTGTGAGAAATCAGGAAATTTTTGATTATTTCATAGACCTTGCTTGGCTTATATCCCAACGCCCAATTGAGTACAATTACAGCGTGGGAGTTACGCCAATTGAGTTAAACATCAAATTTCGTCTGCGACCGCAGATTTAGCAATTCTTGGGGAGAAGCTAACAGTTTGACGGTGACAGAAAGGATTTTTTGGTCAGAATTGAGCAAGAACAGCCATGCGACATTAATACCAAATGCGCAAGTTTGCACCCGGCCGCTGACCTGAACTTCTACATTGCCATCTTCTAAAATTTGGCTGACACCTTGCTGCGGTTCGAGCTGCATTCCTCGCGCTTCTGTTTTTAGATAAGTAGCGATCGAGATGTTGCCGATAATTGGCTCTTCAAACGGCGCGTGCAGAACCCCGTCCTCAGCAAATAAATTAGCCGTAGCCTCAAAATCGCCCGCGTTTAAAGTTTCAAAATATCGCAGTACCGTTGGCTTTGTGATGCCGGCAATCTTTATAGAGCTAGTTATAATAGGTCGAGTTGTTGCGGTCATAAAACAAGTGATTTAAGATTAATGAGTATACTGTAATCATTCTCTTTGTCGCAGCAAATCCCTCAAAAGATATAAGTAGGGTCGGGAAAATAATTCTCCGAAAAAAGGAGGAACCCGAGAGCGTCGATCGCAGCTTCCAGATCGATCGACCCAAATCAATACTAATTTCAAAAAAAATGCAACTGTAGGGAAGCCACAACCCCTCGCAGTCATCAGTCATTCCCAATTCTTCAATTCTTTAATCTTTAATCTTTAATGGTAGAAACCCAGACACCTGCAGGCATCTGGGTTTCTGGGCAAGCCTGTTTGACAGACCGAACCAGAATATTCTATTTGCGCATCAAATTGAGCAATTCCTTAGGAGATGCCAACAAGTCGATCGCCACAAAGAAAATTTGACCTTGGGGATCGAGCAAAAACCGCCACGCGATGTTCATTCCCACATTCGATCCGAACCAGGGAGTTTCGACTTTGCCGGTGACTTTCACTTGGCGGTAGCCATCTTCTGCGGGTTCCGATAGGCCTCGCTCGGGCATCATTTTCAGTCCGATGCACTCTTCCCGCATATAGTTGAGGATAGCTTCGCGACCGACGATCGGCTTTTGGAAAGGCGGTTGCAGGGCACCTTCTTCAGCAAATAAACCGACGGCTGGGGTGAAGTCGAAGGCGTTCATGTAGTCGATGTAGCTGAGCACAGTCTGCTCGGTGATACCCTCAATTTTGGTTTTCACCCGCTCTTCAGGAGCGGTGGGAGTGCTGCGGGGGGCCGAGCGTTTACCGTACTCTTGGCTAAAAGCAGGGTCGTAGCCCATGTTAACTACTGTATTGCGAAGTACGGTAATTTGCTGACCCGGATCTAATTTCTTGATGGTTTCTAGAACTGCGGTGGCTTCGGGAGACATTTGATAGCCCGCGGGGATCGGAGCGACAAGGCCCTGTTTCATCAACTGTCCCAACTCGTACCAGAAACCGAGTTTGGTGTTGACGCGCAAGGAAGTGTAAATCCGCCCGATCGTGGTGTCGGCGTTGCTGGCTAGGTCAAACATCGTTTTGCTTTGAGCCTCCGGCGACATCTGCTTAATTTCGTTGAGGACGCCTTCGACAAGCGCCATGCTGGCTACTCCTGGGGCGGCGGCGGTGATGGAAACACCCATTTCGGTGTAGGCATACCAGAGCAGTGCCAGTTGGTCTTCAACGCTGAGTTTGTAGAACGCTTCCGTGGTAGCCGGAACAACGCTCGCCACCTCGGTGTTCGAGAAAATAGATTGAGCTGATTGGATACTAACTGCCATGTGTATTTTGCGAGATTTGTGCTTTTAGTCAGGTACTTGAGTTAGGATACCTCAAGCTCCCTTGATTAAAATAATGTAACGTTTTATTAAGTTTTGCAAATATAAATAACATATAGCTGAGTTACAAAACTATAATCAATGGTTTGGTAAATTGCGATCGCTGTCACTAGACTGTGCGCCGAATTAGTTTATTTAGGAAACCGATCGTTAAAATCGCTTTGCATATCAGATAAAATCAAAATAGTCAATACAAAAGGTAAATATTTGCCTGGTGTCAAATGAAAGCGCCAATTAGCAGCATTTTGGTGAAGCAAAAAGCCCTTGAGTTGGGATTTCACAAAGTCGGGATAGCCTCAAAAGACGCGGATTTCGATCTAGAAAAACAACGGTTGCAGGCTTGGCTGGACAAGGGTTATCAGGCGGATATGGCATGGATGGCAAACCCAAAGCGGCAGGATATTCAATTGGTGATGCCAGAGGTGCAGTCCTTAATATGTGTCGCCATCAACTACTACACGGCTCACCAACGCCCCCCGAATCCCCCTTTGGAGGGTCGGGTCGAGCCAGGGGTCGAATATGCTAAAATCTCTCGCTACGGCTGGGGACGAGATTACCACAAAATTCTGCACAAAAAACTGAAGGTTTTGGCAAATTGGCTGCGATCGCAAGGCGAGGGAATTGAAGCACGGTATTATGCTGATACCGGGCCGATTCAGGATAAAATGTGGGCCCAGCGAGCCGGGATTGGCTGGATTGCCAAAAATGGTAATGTAATTTCGCCCGAATACGGTTCTTGGGTGTTTTTGGGCGAAATCTTGACTAATTTGGAGTTAGCGCCCGATGAGTCCCATACCGAACATTGCGGTACTTGTACTCGCTGCATTGAGGCCTGTCCGACGGGGGCAATTACTGAGCCTTTTGTGGTGAATGCCGATCGATGTATAGCTTATCACACGATCGAGAATCGAGCCGAAAAATTGCCCGACGAAATTGCATCTAATTTACAAGGTTGGGTAGCAGGTTGCGATATTTGTCAGGATGTTTGTCCTTGGAATCAGCGATTTGCTAAACCAACTGATGTTGCCGACTTTGAGCCTTACCCTGAAAATATAGCGCCGACACTTGCAGAATTAGCCGACATCTCCGACGAAGAATGGAACCGCCGATTTACAGCTTCGGCGCTGCGGCGCATTAAACCCGAAATGCTGCGCAGAAATGCGAAAGCAAATCAAATCAATAGTCATTAGTCAGCAGTCAACAGTCAGCAGTCAGCAGTCAGCAGTCATTAGTCAGCAGTCAACAGTTAACAGTCAACAGTCAACAGTCAACAAATAACAAATGTCAGCAAATGAACCCAAAGAATACGATGCAGTTTTGGGCGGTCAAAATTCCCCTCCAATTAATGCTGCTATCTTGGGTGGCATAGCTGGAGTAAAACACCGCTTAGCAAGTCCGTCAGTTGAAGCAAGGCTGGCAGCAATCACAGATGCCCTAAACTATGGAGAAGAAGGTTTAGAAGCAGCAACTGCCGTTTTTGACGATGCTGACGAGCAGGTGCGTGCGTTCGCGGCTGCGCTGTTTGGAGCGCAAGAACAGCTAATTTTGCTCAAAAAAGGTGTAGCAATTTGGAATAAATGGAGAGTGCAAAATCTACTTTTATTTGGTGGTTTTGTAGACTTGAGCTGGGGAGATTTTAGCGGACTTAATTTGGCTAAAGCCAACCTGAGAGAGTCCAACTTAGCAGCAGCGAACTTTGCATCTGCCAACCTGCGAGGCGCAAAAATATTTCAAAGTAACTTGGAAGTAACTATTCTGAGAAATGCCGATTTGAGCGAAGCAAACCTGAGCAAAGCTAATCTCAGCAGCGCTGATTTGCAAGCAGCTAATCTCAGTTTAGCCAACCTGCGCTCGGTTAATTTTCGCGATGCTAATTTATCTCAAAGCATTTTGAAAAAAGCTAAACTCTGCGGGGCGGATTTGAGCGAGGCGGATTTGACTGGTGCTGACTTGAGCGGGGCTGACTTGAGTGGGGCAAAGCTGGGCGGAGCGAAATTGGCAGGAGCAAATCTCGCTGGAATTAAATTAATTCGATCGGATTTGTACGGCTTAAATTTTAACGGATTTGTGTTGACAGGAGCTAATTTGCGGTGGAGTAAATTCGCAGGAACTTGTTTTCAGGGAGCTGATTTGCGCGGGGCTAATTTAGAGAAAAATGATTGGACACATGCTGATGTGTCTGGCGCTGATTTGACTGAAGCTAACCTTTGCGATGCTGATTTTAGTAAAGCTAATTTGAGTAATGCTAATCTGAGCGGTGCCATTGCCAAAAGAGCTAATTTTCTGAAAGCCAATCTCAGCGGAGCTAATTTTAATGGGGCTAATTTGAGCGGTTCTATTATGAAACAAGCTAATATCGATAATCGGCGGATTTTTGCGAGAGCTAATTGCGCCGGATGTAGCTGGAATTGATGTTTTTACAGCAACAGAGATTTAAAATGAATAAACCGCAGCGCTGTTTTGTTTGCAAGGAGACTTTTCAAGAGCAACATTTTTTTTACCGGGGTTTGTGTTTGAAGTGCGGCGAACTTAATTTGGCCAAACGCAACCAAACTGCTAATTTGCATGGGTTATTTGCTTTGGTGACGGGAGCGAGAGTGAAAATTGGGTATGCTGTAACTTTGAGGTTGTTAAGAGCTGGTGCTACTGTAATTTGTACTACTCGTTTTGCTCGGGATGCTGCTAGGAGATATGCTAAAGAAGCGGATTTTGCCCAGTGGTGCGATCGCCTGCAACTTTATGAGTTAGATTTGCGGTATATTGCGGGCGTTGAGCGATTTGCAGAACACCTCGTCGGCTGCTATCCGCGAATTGACATTATTATCAATAATGCCGCTCAAACAATTCGCCGCCCTCCTGAATTTTACCAGCATTTGAGGGATTTTGAATCTCTGCCTTTGGAGGCTTTGCCTGCTGAGATTCAGCCGCTGTTGGCGCGAGCGCACTTTTTGACAGACAATATTTATGAGGATATCCCCAAATCTCTCACAGACTCTGTTCCAAATCGCAACAGTGAAATCCCCACGGTTTTTAACTTGGATCGAGAGAATCAATTATCACATTCATCTGATTTTAGTTTGTTTCCGCCCGGAATGTACGATCGCGACGGACAACAAGTGGATTTGCGCCCTTTCAACAGTTGGGTGATGAAGGATGATGAGGTGAGCATTTTGGAAATGTTGGAAGTTCACGTTATTAATGCGATCGCTCCTTTTGCAATTAACAGCAGGCTCAAAGGGCTGATGAAAAAATTTTCTGAAGCTAGCAAATATATTGTCAATGTTTCTTCAAAAGAAGGGCAATTCAACAGCGACAAACCTTGGCGACATCCGCATACAAATATGGCAAAAGCATCGCTGAACATGATGACTCGCACCTGCGCTTCAGAGTATGCCAAACACAAAATTTTTATGAATGCTGTCGATCCGGGATGGATTAGTTTTCAGCACCCTTACCCTCAAGTTTTAGCAATGCAGCAGCGCGGCGTACAACCTCCCTTTGATGCTGTCGATGCCGCCGCGCGGATTTGCGATCCAATTTATTCTGGAGTAAATGAGGGACGCTATTTTTATGGTAAATTATTTAAAGATTATGCTGAGTCGCAGTGGTAACAGTCATTTAATATTTTTGTAGCTTTTTCCACTTTCCACCATTGGTATCAACTTAAGACTAAATTCCTTTCATACTCTCGCTTATATCTCTGGCATCCCCCTTAATAAGGAGGATGCCAGAGAGTTCTTATCCCACCCCCTACTCCCCTTTTTTAGGGGGCTAGGGGGAGCGAGACTCAGCTACAAGCGAGATCTATAATTTACAATTAATATTAAGTTCGATGTCAAAATTTGGCATTGAAAATGTATAATAAAATGGGGCAGTGTAGCTTAGTGGTAAAGCGCGATGCTTTATGCAGAGGCGAGAGACAACCGTTTGATTCGGTTCGCTGCCACCAGCAACGTAGTTTAAATGATAGAATTCCTTGGAGCATACCAGGAGATGCGGGTGCAAATCCCGCCGTTGCGATCATTTTTTTTGACAAGCAAGAGGTAATGGGTTATATAGAAGTGATCCCTAGTTCCTTATTTGCTATTGTCCAATGACCAAAGTAATTATTTTTGATTTTGACGGTACTTTAGCAGATACAATCGATATTCTTCTGAGCATCACCAACCGTTTGTCAGCAGAATTTGGCTTTAAGTCAGCGACAAAAGAGGAACTCGCTCAACTGAGCAATTTAAATTCTTGGCAAATTCTTCAGTATTCTGGCATTTCTCTCTTCAAATTCCCGCTGTTGATTAGAAGGTTGAAAGCAGAGTTGCACAGTGAAGTTACCCACATTCAATTATTTCCGGGAATTAAAGAAGTTTTACTGGAGTTGAAAAAACGTGGCTTTCAACTGGGTATTATTACCTCTAATTCAAGAGAAAATGTCTTGGGAGCCCTGGAAAGAAACGGTTTGCAAGACACTTTTACATTTATTTACTCTGGCTCAACTTTTGGCAAACATAAAGTTATTAATAAATGGCTAAGAATAGAGAATATACATACTGAAAAAGTCGTTTATGTGGGAGATGAAATCCGAGATATAGACGCTGCTAAAAAAACCGGAATTAAGGTAATTGCTGTAGGTTGGGGTTTTAATTCTCCGCAAGCTTTGGCTGCACAAAATCCTAATTTTTTGATTAAACGCCCCCAGGAATTGATAGAGATTATCAATTCCTGGCAATAATTGTCATGCTATTTGTAAGGTAATTCCCCAACCAGGGCTTATATTATCCCCCGTCGAACAACCGCCCTCAAATCCTTTTGTAGTGCATTATTTATTGAAAGTGGTATAAAAAATCGGGTTTTTTAACGTGATTTATAATTCCCCCAAACCCTGTTTTTTCGCGGATTTTATAAAAAACCCGGTTTCTTAGCCTTTGCACAAACGAATAGAATAGTCGGCGGTTGAAACCGCAACTAAACACACTTTCGTGCTTGCAGAGGGGGACTAAAGAAAGAATAATCTGTTAATCTGTTTCGCCCCGTTTCAGTGCTGCTAAAACTGCTTGCTGGCTAACTGCTTGGTAGATTTTGCTAAAATGCTGCTTGAGGGCGTCTGATGCAGGGGAGGATTTGCTAGCGGTTCCTTTTCCGTCGGTTGCGAGGGGAATTGGGCCTAAGATATCTAATACTGTTTCGCTGCTGGGCGGCGGTACAATGACTACTAAAGATGATTCTAGCTGCTGGTTGTATTCCCAAAAGCGATCGACCTTCGGCAATTTAGCATTCGCAGTGGGGGAATTTTCGCCGGAGTTGAGTTGGGAATTTTCGTCTCCTTGCGTACCTCGTCTCTGACGGAGTGCTGTCAAGATTTGCTCTTTGGTTCTCCCCCGCAGTTGAAAGAGTACAAAGGGGTCTTCACTGAAGCGATCGCCCAATAAGTAGTATACTGCACTGATGTGTTTGCAAGGGTTTTTGGGGTCAGGACAGCTACAGCGCGATCGAATATCAGATAAACTTAACGGAAATAGCGTTTTGCCGGCCGCCGCAAATACATCCTCAATATTGTGTGGCATTTCTCCTGCTAGTAATTTAGCTGAAAAAACAGCTCTTTGCGACATATTTTCAATCACGTAATCCCAATCTTCATCGCTCAATGTGTCGAGTCCTAAAGAAACTTGATAGGGTTTGGGATCGGTTCCTTGAACTACGGCGATTACTTCTTGATTAGGGAAGTTAATGCTGAGAACTTTTCCCTCGCGCGCATATTGCCAGCCACGTTCTAAGCGCTTTTTGAAGCGGTAGGTATTTATTAAATCTAACCACTGTTGGGTCCACCATTCTCTGTCAATCATAAGCCGAAGGAAGAAGGAAGAAGGAAGAAGGAAGAAGGAAGAAGGAAGAAGGAAGAAAGCTTTAGTTATCTAGGAGAGTCAGAAACCAGTCTTTTACGAAAAAACTGGACTATAACCTTTAATCCTGGTAGAAAACCCGGTTTCTGTAGTCAGAGTGCGTAATTCCTCTGATGGTTGAGAACTAAAGTCCTCACTAGAAGCTGAAGAAAATTAAACACATTATTCTTCTTCTGTTTCTATAATAGCATTGCGATCGAGGATTAGTAAATTCCGAAGTTGGTCTGTATCTAGCTCGGTGAGCCAGCTTTCGCCGGCGCTGACTACTTGTTCGGCTAGAGCTTTTTTGCTTTCAATCATATCGTGTATTTTCTCCTCTAGCGTACCTGTGCAGACAAATTTGTGAACTTGCACGTTGCGAGTTTGACCGATGCGAAATACGCGGTCAGTTGCCTGATTTTCTACTGCGGGATTCCACCATCTGTCATAGTGGAAAACGTGGGTTGCTCTGGTTAAGTTCAAACCTGTTCCGCCTGCTTTTAAAGATAAAATCATAATCGGCGGGCCTTGGGGGTCGTGCTGGAAGCGATCGATCATTTCTTCCCGCTGCTGTTGCCGAATTCCTCCGTACAAGAACAAAACTTCTCGCCCTAAATGCTGTTCTAGATGCGGTTTCAGGAGTTTTCCCCATTCGGCAAATTGAGTAAAAATTAAAGCCCGATCGCCCTCAGCGAGCACCTCTTCTAACATTTCCACCAACCGCTGCAATTTCCCCGATTCCTGACTCTTAATCTCCAATTCTTTCGGCTTAGCTTCTGCTTTCACAAGAGCCGGATGGTTGCAAAGTTGCTTGAGTTTTACCAGCAAAGCCAGAATCATTCCCCGGCGCTGAATACCTTCGGCTGAGTCTAATTCAGCTATTGACTCTTCGACTATTTTCTGATATAATACCGCCTGTTGAGCCGCCAGCCCGCAAAATACAGTCATCTCCTGTTTTTCGGGCAAATCTTGGATGATTTCTTTGTCAGTTTTCAGGCGGCGGAGGATGAAAGGCCGAACGAGCGATCGCAAAGTCTGCAAAGATTCCCTATCTCCGTATTTCTCGATCGGAATTGCAAATCGGCGCTGAAAGAAATTGCGCGGCCCCAAATAGCCAGGATTGAGAAACTCCAAAATTGACCACAATTCTTGCAGTCTATTTTCCACCGGAGTTCCCGTCAGCGCAATTTTAAAAGATGCTTCTATTTGCCGCACCGCTTGCGACTGCTTCGCCTCTGAATTTTTAATATTTTGCGCTTCATCTAAAACCAATCCTTGCCATTTAATGCCTTGAAATTCCTTCGCATCGCGAAAAACCAGGGCGTAACTGGTAATTATTAAATCCTTTGCCTTAATTTCAGCCGCAAATGCTTTGCCTTTAGCGCGTTTGTCTCCGTGGTGAACTAACACTTTCAGCGTCGGGCCAAATTTCTTGACTTCGCGCTCCCAGTTGCCCAATACCGATGTCGGACAAACTACTAATGTTGGATTTTCCAGTGCTTCATTTTCTTGTAAATGTAACAAGAATGCAATAAGCTGCAAAGTTTTTCCTAATCCCATATCGTCCGCGAGACAAGCACCCAAACCCCATCTTTCTAAGAAGGCCAACCAACCAACTCCTACGGCTTGATAAGGCCGCAATTGTCCTCGGAAACTAGCCGGAGTTGCGATCGCACTTACCGCTTGATTATCGCTCAAAGTATTCAACAATTCCTGAAGTTGACCCGTAGCCTCAAAATTCACCACAGGCAATTTTTCGATCATCTGAGTATCGCCCGAGGCCAAACGCAAAGCATCCTCCAAAGAAAGAGTCATTTGCTCTTTGCGACTAGTAAAAAAAGTTTGAGCCGCTTTCACATCCGGCGCGCGCAACTCCACCCACTCACCGTTAATTTCCACCAAAGGCGAATTCAACGCAATCAATCTGTCAAACTCTGCCTTAGAAAGGCGCTGTCCGCCGATCGTCAATTCCCACTTAAAATTTAGCAGACTTTGCAATCCCAACCCGCCTTTGGCCGGAGTCACTTTCGGAGTTTCCGCTTGAATGCTCAAACCCAAACGACTGGCCCAACCATCTGTCTTTGTCAAACTTGGCGGCAAAACTACGCCCAACCCACTATCAGCAAACCGCCAAGCTACAGACTTAATAAACTCGTAAGCTTGCAGCGGATTTAATTGGCAAGATTGAGGCCGCTGTGCTTGCAAACTCGGTTCAATTAACGGATAAAGTTTCGAGGCTAAACCCAAGCCGCTGAGCAAAGTTTCTTGAGGCAATTCTATTGTCCGCCCCGCATAAGCCAAACGCTCGACTGAGTTGTTCCAAATCGTTGTCGCGTCTACCAAAAATTCCGCTTCATCTACTGCTTGCAAGCAATAATTTAAACTCCAGTTGGCTTTACCAGGAGAGGGCGGTATGAGTTGAAAGCAAGTGCGAAATTGACTTTGTTGAGATAGTTGGTTTTGCAGCGGTGCAGTCCAAGCACTCAGCTTGGTTGCCAAGTTTTCCAATGCTGCTGTTTCTACTTGAACTATCCCCGATTCTTGCTGCAAAGCTTGCAGCCACTCACGCACAGGAGAAACTGTTTTGATGTCTAAAGTAGAGCTACCAGCCGATCGCACTTGACTATCTACAATACTACTCAGAAAGCCTAACACCAATTCCTCCGCCCCCGTCGGCAAATCCACCGCTAAAGGCAATTGACTGGATTCTTCTTCCTTTTCCCCTCTTCCTTCTTCCTTCTTCCTTCTTCCTTCTTCTTTTTCCCCTCTTCCTTCTTCCCTCTTCCTTCTTCCTTCTTCCTTCTTCCTTCTTCCTTCTTCCTTCGATTGATATGTTCGGCAAGCCGTCGGCATTTGCTTGACAAAAGTGGCGAGGCGGAGTATGTCTGTAGAACTATCTAACAGGGGTTGCCATTTGGCAATAGCAGAACCGTCGGACTGTTTCTCCAATCCAGGCAAAAATTTGCATCTTGCCAACAAATCCAAACTCCACCTAGCAATATGAGACCAAAAACGCAAATCTGAGCCGACAAAAGAGTCTGGCTCCGTGCTGTTAAGCGGTAGTGATTGCAAGAAAACAAAAGCTGTTTGAGGGTTGAGACAAAAACCCTCGACTTGCCAGGGATAAAGGTAAATTTCCTCGGTTTGGGCCGATTCCTCAAGTGCTGCTGCTGAGTGCTGCGGCATCAGATTTGTGTTCGATTCTGAAATTTGGGTGGGAAGTGCGATCGCCCGAATTTCCCTTTTAATTGAGGAGTCTGGGGCGGTAATTTCTGCGTTTTTAGTTTTGGGCGAGATCCTAGTTTTTTTGCTTTTTTCCGGTGGGGTTTCTGCGGTTTCCGGTAATTGCCAGTTGAGTTTTCCCGACTGCTGCAAGGAATTTAGGAAAGTCTTAAATTCAGCTTCGGTCATTGCTAAGGGATGCGGTAGATTTATCCCCGATTCTAGGGTGGGAATTGCCCCAATCTTCCGCCAGGTTTCTCCCCAAATAAATAAGCCAGTTTTCTCATTTTCAAGTAGCCAACTGCCGTGTAAAATTGCCATCTTTTTTACCCTGATATTTGTATTTAATTGCGAGGCTGACTACAGCATTTATATGGGATTTATGAATATTTTTTTTTAACAAACAAAGGATAGTTTGAGCCAGACAGGACTTAGGTAGAACCTGTATATGTAGGGCGCACCATAAGCACCTGACGGCTTATTCCCAGTCCTAGATAACTAAATCCTTCTTCCTTCTACGTCCCAATTCCCAAATGAAAATTCATCGTACCATCTATGGAAGGCGTTTAGCGGGCGATCAACCGGAGAATCGACCCCCGACTGAAAAAAATAATTGTCGAGTATAAATGCTTACAATTGAGACGCAGACAGTCGATCGCGAGGCGATTATCCCTGTCTTTTGGCGTCGGACTCTCAAACCTCCTGTGGTAATGTTACGATCCCGACAGAGAAAGAATGTGGTAGATAAGGAAGCAGTGCTACATGGTAGAGATAGACAAGTCAATATCCTTCGATGGACGGGATATTAGACTGAAGATTGGTTTACTAGCGCCTCAAGCAGGCGGTGCAGTTTTGATTCAGTCAGGTGACACGGCGGTTTTAGTGACAGCGACTCGATCGCAGGGGAGAGAAGGAATTGATTTCCTGCCCCTGTTGGTGGATTACGAAGAGAGACTCTACGCTGGCGGTAAAATTCCCGGTGGATTTTTGCGCAGGGAAGGTCGTCCCCCCGAAAAAGTGACTTTGACTGGCCGTTTGATCGATCGACCGCTGCGCCCGCTATTTCCAAGCTGGCTGCGAGATGACATCCAAGTTGTAGCAACAACGGTTTCGATGGACGAACAAGTGCCACCGGACGTTTTGGCGGTGACGGGGGCTTCGGTGGCGATACTGCTGGCGAAAATGCCGTTTTACGGGCCGATGGCCGCGGTGCGAGTCGGTTTGGTAGGGGACGATTTCATTATCAACCCCACCTACAGCGAAATCAAAGAAGGCGAGTTGGATCTGGTGGTAGCCGGTTCTCCTGATGGAGTAATCATGGTGGAAGCCAGCGCTAACCAATTGCCAGAACAGGATATCATCGAGGCGATCGACTTTGGCTATGAAGCAGCCTGTGACTTGATTCAAGCCCAGCGCGAAATTATGGCGGAATTGGGCATCGATTTGGTGGTAGAGGAACGGCCATCCCTAGACTCGGCCCTGGAAAACTTTATTCGCGATCGGGCCCAAGCCCCAATCCGCATCATTTTGTCTAAATTTGAACAAGACAAAAATCAGCGGAATGCAGCTTTGGACGAAGTTAAGGCAAATGAAGTCGAATCTGCGATCGCCGAACTCCCGGAAGAGGATCCGGTAAAACTAGCAGCCACCGCCAACAGCAAGGCGATCGGCAACGTTTTCAAAGACGTTACCAAAAAGATGATGCGCAAGCAAATCCTCGAAGATGGCGTCCGTGTAGACGGCCGCAAGCTAGACGAGGTGCGACCCGTTTCTTGTCGCGTAGGGGTGCTGCCGTCGCGAGTACACGGCTGTGCGTTGTTTAATCGGGGGTTAACCCAAGTCTTGTCCGCAGCTACCCTGGGAACCCCAGGTGACGCCCAAGATTTAGGAGACGACTTGCACCCGCAGCAAGACAAACGCTACTTGCATCACTACAATTTCCCGCCGTTTTCGGTAGGAGAAACCAAGCCGATGCGATCGCCCGGACGCCGAGAAATCGGTCACGGAGCCCTGGCAGAACGCGCTTTACTGCCGGTTTTGCCATCGAAAGAAGATTTCCCCTACGTGATTCGCGTAGTTTCAGAAATCCTTTCTTCTGACGGTTCCACCTCAATGGGTTCAGTTTGCGCCTCAACGCTAGCATTAATGGATGCAGGCGTTCCCCTTTCCCAACCCGTCAGTGGCGCGGCAATGGGCTTGATTAAAGAAGGCGATGAAGTCCGAATTTTGACTGACATTCAGGCAATTGAAGACTTCTTAGGCGACATGGACTTCAAAGTAGCGGGTACCGACACCGGGATTACCGCTTTGCAGATGGACATGAAAATCAAAGGTTTGCCCTTAGATGTGATAGCCACCGCCATCCGCCAAGCCAAACCGGCCAGACTGCACATTTTAGAAAGAATGCTGGCAACCATCGACACTCCCCGCAAGGAAATGTCGCCGTTTGCACCGCGTTTGCTAACCCTGAAAATCGATCCAGAATTTATCGGTTTGGTAATTGGGCCAGGTGGCAAAACGATCAAAGCCATCACCGAAGAAACCGGTGTCAAAATAGACATCGAAGACGACGGAACCGTGACCATTGCTGGCAACGATAGCGAAAAAGCTCAACGGGCTTACAACATTGTCCAAGGCATGACGCGCAAGTTAAATGCAGGAGACGTGTATGTCGGCCGCGTAACTCGAATTATTCCGATCGGCGCTTTTGTGGAAATTTTGCCAGGAAAAGAAGGCATGATTCACATTTCCCAGTTAGCGGACTACCGCGTCGGGAAAGTGGAAGACGAGTTAGCTGTGAACGATGAAGTGATTGTCAAAGTGCGAGAAATTGACAACAAAGGTCGAATTAATTTGACCCGCTTGAACATTCATCCCGACGAAGCGGTAGCCGCCCGCGAAGCGCTGAATAAATAGTTTAGAGTTGGTAATTGGTAATTGCTTCTAGAGTAATTGCTAATTGCTAATTGGTAACTGGCAATTAGTAATTATTAATTGCTAATTGAGATTAAATCTGATTGTTTCAGATTTATTTGGGAGTAGGGTGCGCGACAGCGACAGATCGACTTTGTGCGATCGGCTGTAGAAGTTAATACAGTCGCGCACTTTACCCTCGGCGGTTGAAACCGCAACTACATAAATGAAGTCCCAGCAGAGCGGGGACTCAAAAAAATATAAAGTATGCTTAGATAGTTACTATAAATGATACGATCTAGGCTTGTAAACCGCAGACATTGCAGGTGAAGATAGCAGGTTTGATTTTCATCAGCGTCTGTAGAAAAACGCAGATAAAGATGACCTCAAGACCTCGCTACGATCCCGAAGAGAATATTAGCCGTCATAGTGCAACCGATCCTGAGAAATGCGATCGAATGGGCAAGCGTCAGGGATGGGAATTAATCCGATGAGAAAAAACCAACGATTCGATACTTAAGGTTGATTGTGTCTTTGAAGGGTTGACAGAGTTTCCACCAAGTCCATAGGAACCCGAACACGAGAGAGAGGAAGAAATCAATGCCAAAACGGTTGATCGTTTTCAAAACTGAATCGCTTTCTTCCCCTGGATGGGAGGATAGACTGCTTTCCCATACGGGTGCTCTTACGAGCATCCTAGCAGAACACTACGACTATTCAGACAAACCTCTGCCTCAAACGGGCGATCGCCTGCGAAACTTTGCCCAATTTAAGGAGAGTGCCGATCCTAAATTCCCTGCTGCCAGCACTCACGTTCGCTGGGGAGATTGGGAGGTTTCGCGCGTAGAAGAGTACACGCCTGAAATTCCGAATGCTGAATACGACTGTTTAGCGGTGTGCTACTGTTGCTACTCACCCATTGAACCCGAATGGAAAGAATTGCCGAAAATTCAAGTTTCCCAACTGCAAAAACATTAAAAAAACAGAATTCCAGATGCCCGACTTCTGAAAAAAGTCTGACATCTCAAAGAAGATAAATTCAAATAACCGCAATACAGTCAATCTCAACTAACACATCTTTCGGCAAACGCGAAACTTCCACACAAGCGCGCGCCGGTGCAGTTTCCGCATCAAAATATTTCGCATAAACCGCATTCACAGCGGCAAAATCATTCATATCTTTGAGGAAAACCGTAGTTTTTACTACATCCAACCAAGTAGCGCCTGCTTCTGTGAGAATGGCTTCGAGATTTGCCATAACTTGTTCGGTTTGTTTTGCCACATCGTCGGTGTAGACAATATCGTTTAGTCTAATGTCGATCGCAATTTGGCCAGCTACAAACAGCATAGTGCCGGTAGCGGCAATGGCTTGATTATAAGGGCCCACGGGTGCGGGTGCTTTGTCAGTACGAATAATTTTGCGCGTCATAGATGCCACTTTTTGGGATAATTTTTCCGAAGTTTCTGGCTGGTAGATTTCTCCGTCAGAGGTTTCGGGCTGGTAGAGTTCTCCATCGGGCATTATAGCACCAGTCAAGTCGGCATTTTTGATATTCCAGCCATAGATTTGAGCCTCAGTCAAGTCTGCCCTTTTTAAACTTGCTGTACTTAGATTTGCTCTCATTAAGTTGGCCCCTCGCAGATTGGCTCTTTCTAGATTTGCATTAGTCAAATTCATTCTTGACAGATCAACGCCGTGCAGAATAGCTTTTGGAAACTTAGCTTTTTGAAGTTTTACCTCAGTCAAATTTGTCTCAGTCAAATTTGCCATAGTCAAGTCAGCTTCCAGCAAGTATGCCTCAGTCAAATCAGCCTTATTCAGATTCGCTTTACTTAGGTTCGCTTTATACAAAGAAGCTACACGTATGTCAGCACTATCTAAACTTGCACCGCTCAAATTTGCTTCGTCTAAATTGGTACGAACTAAGTTAGCATTATTTAAGTTTGCTCCTATCAGAGTTGCCCGCTCTAAGTCAGCATAATTTAAAATAGCACTACTAAGGTTAGCCCTGGTCAAATCTGCACCGCTAAGGTCTGCCCAGTTGAGATTCGCTGAGCCAGCAATGGCGCAACTTAAATTAGCACCTCTCAGCGATGCTTTAGTGAGGTTTGTACTTTGAAGGTATGCACCTGTTAGAATTGCTTCACTCAAATCTGCACCTGAAAGATTTGCATTGTCTAAGTTGATGCCACTCAAATCAGCACCTTTAAGGTCTGCCCCACTTAACTGTGCTTTCGCAAATTGACGATCGCCTTTAGCGTATTTTTCTAAAAGTTCTTCAGCTTTCATACATTAACCTCGATCGCCCTTCCGCTACACCCCACTTTCCCAGCCTACCACCAAAACCGAAAGCGCGATCGAACATCTGCGTTAATCTGCGTCAATCCATCTTCATCTGCGGTTAAACATCGCCTTTTTTAACCGTAGATAAAGGCAGATGAACACAGATTAACGCAGATGGGTTAGAGATTATCTGCGTCAATCCGCGTCAATCCATTTTCATCTGCGGTCAACAAATTCCCATTTTTCAACCGCAGATAAACGCAGATTTACACATTACACAACAACCGGAGCACCAACAACCTCACCTTTCAACATCCGAGAAGCAGCATCAAGCAATTGCTCCTCCAAATAAGGCTTAGTGAAATAGCCTTTCGCGCCCAAACTGTAAGCCATTTGGCGGTGTCTGTCAGCACCGCGAGAAGTCAACATCGCGATCG
>Ga0247770_1000217_pt1 | contig 55526 bp, 24 predicted proteins | sample UWRJL136409B6_FD_179943 | JGI IMG/M metagenome (GOLD analysis project Ga0247770, IMG submission 179943) | Plant litter microbial communities from Arlington Agricultural Research Station in Wisconsin, United States - UWRJ-L136-409B-6 | ecosystem: Environmental > Terrestrial > Plant litter >...
CTCCCACCCCTCACTCCCCACCGCCGTCGTCGCATAAAACACATGCCCCCCATCCCACTTCTCCTTAACCCCCAATAACCGCTCATAATTCCCCTCCCCATAAAACTTCCCCTGCCATCCCTCCTGATCAACATTCGCCTCATTCAAGTATTGCCCGCCCCCTTCAGTCTCAGGTGCTACGCCCCGAAATAAAGGGATTATTTCCTCACTCATCTCCCGCGATGCGGTTCTCACTTCCTCATTGGTTGGGGAAGAGGGAAGGCGTGCGGATAATATTAGCATGCTGAGCATCTCGCGGAAGGCAGGGTTGATGGCGTTGTTGGAGGATGAGGGGCCGGCGCGCTGGCGGGGGGCTTGGTGGTAGCCGCGGAGTGTGTGGTTGGTGGTGACGAAGGTGCGCATAGCATTTAAAGTTGCGTTGAACTTGGTGGGAGAGAGCCAGTTGCGTCGGGGGAGGAGCCAGTTCGAGGGGACCACTGGGAGGGTCAGGCAGGGAGTTTTGGGTTAAAGGGGATAGGGGATGGTGGAAAGGGGTTGGCTTACTGATTCGCCCGGCGCCGTTTAGAAGCGCATTACTTCCCCAGGTGGCGTTGTATGCTGGGTAATACGCGCCGTGTTGTGTGATAGTTTTTGTTGTGAAGGTGATCCCGAGCTCCTGCAGACGATCAAACCAGGGCTTAACGAGGGCCTCGAAGGAGGCGATGGTGTGGTTGGGTGCGAAGAAGGGCATCATCCGGAAGCTGTACGATCCTGGAGTGGTGCCGGGGGTGATGCTCCACCACGAGTAGGTGCCGGCGTCGGTGAAGGGGATGAAGAGTCCTAAGAAGGTGCGGAAGCCTTCCCAGAAGACATCGGCGGTGACGGTGGCGGACGTCTCGTAGGTGAACTCGGAGGTTACCACGGGGAGGGCGGGGTGCACGCGGATGATGATGGAGGTGACGACGCCAAAGGTGCTCCCGCCGCCACCCCGCAGCGCCCAGAAGAGATCGGTGTTCTGATCCGAGGAGGCGGTAATGAAACGGCCGTCGGCAGTGACAATCTCGAGCGCCATGACGTGGTCTGCGGCCATGCCGTAGAGGCCGGAAAGGGGCGTGTGGCCGCCGCCTGCGATGTAGCCGCCAGCGTATCCCACACTCTGTCCACTGTTAGTTAGAATAGCTTCAGGGAGATACTAAGAAAGAGCAAAAAGGAGGGTAAACAGACCTCGCAAATCCCACCCAACGCGCTAACTCCATTTCGATCGGCCTCCTCATACACCTCCCTCACCGTCACCCCCGCACCGACCTTGATCGCCGGACCCGTGTAACCGGGGATTTCTAGCCGGTTATAAAACCGAATATCCTTGAGATTATGAGTCCAGATGCTCAGCGCCCCAGCACCACCCGACTTTCCCAGGTAGCAGTGCCCCGTGTTTTTGATGACCAGCCGCAGGTTGGCATTGCGCGCAAAGTTGACGGCGAGTTGGATTTGAGTCACGCTGCTCACGTTGACCGCATACACAGGCGACCCTCCGTGCGTGCAGTTGCCGCTGCGGGGGTCCTCGGTGGGCATACAGGTTCTCCCTTGGAAGAGAGGCCAGAAGACGGATGTCGGGTCGTTTTCACTACCACACATCAGCCCCAGTCTCATGCCAGGACCACTGATCAACACGAAGCCGGAAAGACGTACTGCGTATACTGATTCATAAAACCCTCCTGCACTGCCGCACACTTCTCGGCATCGTACACACCCAAATTCTGGTAGCACACGGCAGCAAGCGGCACCGTCTTGATCAGTGCACCGTCGAGGAGATTATCGAAAGAATCCCATATCGGTGGGGACGGCCATGCTTCATCGCCAGGGAACACCTTGCAGGCGCCGCTTTTGAGTCGGTCCGGGTTTAGGGGGGCGCCACTGCCGAAGCTGAAGAGGTGGGCGGTTTGTGTGGCGTCTTTGGTGCGGAGAAGAGACAAGAGAGACTCGTCGGTGAGAGAGTTGGTTTCATATGCGAAGAGGGGGTGGATGAAGGTGGTGTGGGCTGTTGAAGGGAGGAAGAGGATGGTGGTGAAGATGAGGGATTGGAGGATCTGCATCATGAAAGGATCGCAACGGGTTCGGTAGCCGAAGTTGTGATTCTGGGGGGAATCTGGGAATGTTAGAAGTCCACGCGGACTTGGATGCTAGGTATCTATATGTTTCTTTTAGCCTGCTGGTCACCAGTACGTACCTAATTTAGAAGGAAAACCCAGTGTTCTTCACCCGACCATGGCATGTTGTGCTTCTGCACTTGGAGTTCAAGCCATTTTATACAAAACTGCTAGGGATATACCTCGCGACGGTTGTAAGTGTCTTGGGTGCCAATTATTCTGCTCATAGCCCATTCCTTACCCCCGCAGAATGTTGCTCGTCATTTCTTCAACGTTCTGCGAAAGCCGCATTCTAACTGACCTCCGAGCCAATCGCGACGCCGACGATCTCGGAATCGTCGATCATTCCCCAGAAAAGAATGCGAGGCTTGTTTATTTCAACCTTGGCGAAGAGAAAGATTCTCCAGGCACCCGAGCCGGCAAGGGCTTAGTCGTGTTTGTTGCCGGCCAATGCGCTTCGGAGCCATGCAGGTTAAGCCAGTTCCAAGACGGCCCGGATGCGAGCGTGCTGCAGTAGGGTATCTGCCGAGCCGGCGTGCCAATCTCTCGGACTCGAAGGCTACTACTTTCTGGAGAATCCGATGTTCAACTTTAGCAAGAAGTTGAACTTGGGAAACCACTCAGGGATGAACATCAATTGCTTACCTTAACTAAATTACTCGAACCTCGATTTTCTTATAGCCAGATAGGCAATTAGTAGATAAATGCCTGTTATCGGGTTTTCCTGCATGATTGCACTTATCTGGTGTCTAGTCAACAAATTGGTAGGTTCCCCAACTTTCTCGTAACCAATAGGCGAGATCAACACAAATGTGCGAGCCGCTGGAAAGGTTTTGCCAGCTGAACGATTGACTGAAAAGCCGCGCCATCACCACGACTTCAACCTCCAACCGCAGTCGAACATCATCCCGCGAGTTGAGTTGAGACCTCTTGTCCTAGAGCTTTGTTTCCGTGTTCCAGTCAAAATGCCGTCTCAATCTGCTTGGCAACAAAAGAAATCAACCATTATCGCGCTGTACCACGACGCGAACAAGCCACTGCATGAGGTGCAGTGGATAATGCAAAAAGACCATGGATTCAAGGCAAGGTAGTCCGCTGAAGCGATGCCTTGTTAATGAGTACCTACGTCCACTAACCGTCTGCACAGCACCAGAGCATACAGAACTCATCTAGATAAGTGGGGCCATTACAAGTACTCGTGCCGGAAAACAACACCAACTCCGATGCCAGCAATCTTCGAGTCTCTTTACAGTGCGCCTGGACGGAACGATAGCGCCCAATTCAAGTCATTGGACATTTTGACTCCTTCAAACCGTACTCGCGAGAAGGCCGCGGGCATGGAGGAAAACGGCCCCACATCGGACTCGCCCGCGCCACCCTCGGACGAGACCCTGGACCCAGATATGCTATCGATACCAAGCAGCTCTGAGAGATCCGAGAGCCGAGATGACGAAAGCAGAGGGCTGAGAGTCTTCAGGGCAGCGTTCCGTGGGATGCTCTTGTCCCCGCAGGTCGACGTCGAAGACGCAGATAATGGGCCGGGCGGGAAAAATTCTGCAGACACGAGGCAAAACCCAAGTGTTACGTCAACTGATCAGTCAAGTTCGTCATCCGCCGTCCGGAACGGGAAGCGTAAGCTGAGATGTAATAGAGAGGGGTATGGGAACGATGACGGCGACGACACACCTGACCCGAAGAGACTTCCTCCACAGAACCTGTCCCAGGAACCGGCTGGCCCGAGATATCTGGCTTGTCCTTTCTGGAAGCTGGACTCGGCAATGCATTGGGAGTGCGCGCTCAAACAACTCGACACCATCCCTCATCTAAAGCAACACCTGGGCAGGCGGCACACAGCGAGACACTATTGCCAGCACTGCTACGGCCAGTTCCTAGATCCGGGGGCTCTCGACTGCCATGTCGAGGCCCGCTCATGCGCTCGAGGGTCACCCAGCAGCCTCGGAGGCATGTCTTACGATCAGCGCGACCGGCTCTCCAGGAAACTTGCCCCAGGTTCGAAACAGCAGCAGTGGTTTGCCATCTGGGACATCCTCTTCGACCCAACACCTCGCCCTATGTCGATATACATCTACCCCCACAATCTCGTCGATCTTGACAACATTCGCGAGTTTAGCGCCGGGGAGGGTACGAGCATCCTTGCCGCAGAGCTGACAGCCAACGGCCTAGTGTTGAGTCCTGGCGTAACAGAGTATCAGCTGCAGCAGGTGTTGCAACGGGGTCTCACCATGGTGTATGAACGTTTCATAGGGCGTTCTCATACGCGTTCCCATACGGTGGTTGAAGGTCAACAGGTGGCCTCATCTTCAAATACCTCTCAGATTGAAACGGTGGCTGAGCCGATAATGGACAGCGGTTTGGAACTGGGATTGTCGCCGCCAGCCATCTTCAATCCAGACCCAGACCCATACCGCTTGGCAAATTTCACAGGCCCTGGCCCGGGAGACCCGGCGCTTTTGGACAACGAATCCACTGTTGAAAGTAACTTGGGTTTTGATCAGAGCTTGGGCCATGAGGGAACTTTCAACTGGGGCTCGTGGGAACTGGGCAGGAACCTTGATGCACTCCTCGGTGGGATTGCAGAGAGCGGCGAGGAGGATATTGCCCAGTATGAGGTTTTGTAGAGAATCAGGTGCCTGAGAACGTTGGGTTTGCTGTAGTAGCTAGGTACCTTATCTGGATCGGAATTGGAGACTCACCTAGTCTCAACACGTGTACATACCTTATAGATAACTGCTGAGGCAGCTTGCACCCAACGCCCGATGTTTGGACAGAAGGAACATCAGTCAATCGTGAAAGCGTACCTATTCTCTCGGTGACGCAGATTTCCAAGCTCGCATTTAGGAAATGGTCTTGAGCAATATCAATACAGGCAAGACTAGTCTTATGAAGGAGCTTCATGACTTGAAGCGGGAGGTTGAGACCACTTAGCGTGGTTGTTAGGGAGAGTTTCCTATGTGTGCTGACTCTTGTGGTCTTACCTGAATTCATGCAAGTAGTGTCGGGACTACGCAGGCAACTTGAGTCACTTGTTGATTGGCCCCCGAATGAGATTGTCTCGCGCATCTTCAGGTAACAGTCTTGTAACTTGTCGGGATGAGAGCTTGGCTGTTTCCCCGCCTCCTTCGAGGTGTAGAGATTCCACCCTTCAACCAAACGCGAAATCCCTGTTGGGAGCTGCGTAAAATGACGCCAACAACTTCCACCAATATCTCACTCCACCAAAGACCGGTTTCACTAGACAGTCCCCTTCACCGACTACCGACAGAACTCTTCGACCTCGTCCTCAACTATCTCGACATGCAACCTTGCGCCCATCTGTCCAGCACTTCTTTCCAATGCTACACCCTTGTCCAGTACAATCCCATCTACAGGGAGAACATCACCTTCGCATGGCGCGCTCTCCTCGGGATGACGGCTATGGGGCTCATCCTCCATCATACGTCCCAAAAGCTCCATAACATCCTACGCGATACATCTTGTGCGGCTTGCCCCGCGTACGAGGCCTTACCTGTTCTTACCGACCTGCGAAAGATGCTGCTGGGTGTGTCTCCGCCAGTTCGCGCTACCGCGATTTTTGTTGAGTGCGTGCCTTGCCAACTGCGGTCTTTCACATGAACAAGTCAGAAAGACAGCCGACAGGATTAATCGGAGGCGCCAAAAGGTGGTGGGCGTCACTGGAAACAGAGGAGGACTCGAAGTGCTCTACGTGTGGAACGGAGCCATCCTGCTGAAACGCCCCGAGAGGACGGAACCTGGGGATCCTAACGCGGGAGGTTTCGCCTGTCCGGGATGTGTCGTTCTTCGTGATCGAATCCACGGGTTCTTTCGGGCCGAGGACGTGTCGGAGGAAGAAATGCTCGCTTGTGAGGCTTTGGGGAAGATTAGGGATCTGGGGATGCATGCACTATCGCGTGGGGAGTTCTTGAGGCATTTGATGGAATGTCCTGGGTAGAGAAGATTGGCTCCTGAGCTGGTGATGGGTTGATAGACACCTAGGCTGTCAATCCAAAAAATTGGAGCACCACGCTAATGGACAAGACAGCGGCTTTGAAACCCAAACCGCCAAATGTAGCTTCCTTATACCCGTTGGGACAGTAGGCGTTGCCGGCAAAGGCCAGCACGTTCACCATAAACATCCACTTGCCGACAAAGGAGGCTAGACTCATCAGGATGAAGAGCCAAAACACGAACTTGACGAGCCCCCTCTTGAAGCGCGACGTATTCTGGAACTTGCGCCGGAACCACCTGGCCAGGGGAAACATGGCCTTCTCCTCGTCCTCAGTCCTTTCATATTCTTTATTCTCCCGCGCGGCCCTCCACTCCCGCTTCTTCTGGACGGCTATCCAGACGGCCTCCCAGATGGCGAACAGGGGGGTAGCCGCCACGAACCCGAGAACCACAACCAGCACCCAGAGGCAGAAAAAGAAGATGCCGAAGCCGTAGGCGGTTTTGCCGCCGGCGAGCAGCTCGAACATACCCAGGAAGAGACCCAGCTGCATGGGCAAACTTACCATTCCGAACAGCAGATACGTCAGCACCCACGGCCCGACAGCGCACAGCATCCCGATCGGCACCAGGAACGAGCCCCCCAGTGCTCCCTGTCCTCCCTCTCCCTGGACTATCGCCATGCCCACAGTAATGATCCGCATCGAGGTGAATCCAAGGACCATGGCGCACCCCAGGAGGGTCGTGATGGCGTCCGTTGCCAACACCTGGAAGCCATGACCTTTGGAGAAGAGCCACCCGGCCGCGGCGGCCAGCAGAGGCGCAGCGGTGGGCTGCAGAAACTCCATGGCGGCGAGGACGAAGCCCGTTGACGTGTCGGGCCCGTGGGAGTTGGCTTTTTGCAGCAGGACGGCCTGGATCGCGGGCTCGCCGACGCCGGAAGCGAGTCGGATGAGGAACTGCAGCCACGAGAAGGATACATGGGGGCCGGGTGGCCCTCGGAGAAACCACATCGCGACCATGTGGGCTACGTCGAGCAGGATGGAGAGACCCACGCTGACAAACGACCATAGCTGCGAGTCGCACTGCTGGGCACCAAAGTAGATGTATAGCGACGGGGGAAGGAAGCCGAGCTTGGACACGGTCGAGACGGTGCACTCGTGAACCGATGAAGGTTGTTGGATCGCGCATCGTGTGTATTGGTGGGCGCTAAGAAAGGAGGGAGGGATTAGTAGGTAGGGATTGCAAAGTGTCTTCGCGAGGGATACTTACGCAATGTCGATGGATTCCAGGAGAGAACCGGGATTAGGGAGGGAGGTGGAGCTGCCGATGGGGATGGCAGTCGTGGTGTTGGCATAGGTCGAGTTTACACGGCTATCGCCGCTGTTAGTACATGCGCTGGGGGTGGCGTCTGCAAAGCGCTGGAAAAAGGGCGCAGTTGCATCTTTGAGTATCTGTCTCACTGTCAACAATTCCTTGGCCAAACACTACAATGCCGGGGATGGGAACATACCTACCGGGAGGAACGGCGCGGCCTTGGCCTGGTCCAGCGGTACCAGAGGCTTGATCGGCGGCGGAGGCGAAAAGTTGCGGGCATCGGACATGTCGGGTCTTGGCGTGAAAACTAGAGTTCGGTCGCGGAACACAAGGGTTGGTAGTACGCCGTTGGGTATGTCGGGAAAGCGGGTGGCAATTTGATGGTATGTGCAGTTGGCGAAGCTGCTGGCCGTTTCGTATCGCTCCCATAGCGGCAAGGAGGCGACGAGCTCGAGAGGTTCGATGTAGGTGCTGCAGTTGGCTTTGGCTGCCTGATTACAGCTCAAGTACAAGTTTCCCGCAAATTCACTTCCGTTCGTGTCAGAAAGAAGGGGGTTCAGAGGCCCTGGGCATCTAGTCAGCGGAGCTGACAGGATGCCTGGCACTGCCAGAACGCCAGTGAGCCGCCTCAGCCACTGGAGTGACGAAGCCTGAATCCTGCAGAATAGTCTATAAAGAAGCCTCTGGCTTCCAGCCAGAGCCAGAGGAACAGAGTCAACACAAGCAATACAATCACACTGCTGCAACCAAGAGTGCCGCGCTTCTGACAGTTCGTGGAGGCCGGCCCTCCGAATCTAGACGCAAGGGTTGCCGATTCTGGAGCAAATTTTGCGAGGCAATATCCACCTCGCTAGATGCACTCCCCAATTAAGCCCTACCCCCCTCCAACCTGATTGGGACTAGATTAGAACCCAAAAATAAAAATTAGAAACTTAATCAAAGCTAGCAATTATCACCGTATCGCGTAAAAAATAACAAAATATGACGACCTTACAGGCCGTCACCTGGGCCGGCGCAGCCTGACGGTTACCCCGCGTACTGAACAGTGCACACTGTGTCGTGCACTGGGCCAGGGGTGTAAAGACCCGAAGCCCTTACGACTAATTAAGAAGTGCTCTGTCGCTCCGCCTGCCCTACGACAGAGTATTAGAGTAAGGTACTTCGTACCTCCTAATTAGCTAGTCCTGTCCGGAGGACAGTTTGTTTTAAGGGTGGCCCAAAAAAATTACTATGGGAAATTCAGTTAAAACTGATAAGGAAATTTAACTCGACCTAGGACTGGTCAGTACATTATCAAAAGTGTGTCTGCTCGGGCCCCAAATCACGTGATATGATATGTTTTCAGATACGTCACGTGACTAGGATTCCAAATCTGAAGCCAGATTCAGGTTAGAGTTAAGGCTCAGGAGTTATTAGCGTTTGAAATAATTAAACAAATGGGTATTCAGAAATAAAAAACAAGGCTAAATCTAATTAAAGAAGGTGGTTTTATACATAGACTTTTACTTAGAATTCAGAACTGGGATTCGTTTTACTATAAAGCTTATAAAAAGAAAGATATTACTGTTTAAAGTTTAATAATAATACTTATTTAAATAATAACCTGTTAATAAGTATTGTAATAAGTGGTATTACTTACGTTTATTATATTGTTTATTATATAGAATCTAAAGCTAGAATCTGTCTTATAATAATACTTAAAGTAAGAAAGATTATTATTTGTCTTATACTGTAGGAGCTGAAAGCTCTGCCCATAAGGGCAAGCGGTCCCTCTACTGCTAACTATCTACTGTTAGGGCGTGGTATTACGACCTGCACCCGACACAGGCCTCGAGAGGACTGGCGCGGGTTAAGACAGAACGTATAGCAGGACGCCAACAGGTAAGGGGTGTTCCGAAGACAGCTTATTAAGCTAGCACTCCTAGACAGGGGGTTTAATATCACTGTAAGTCGTTATCACTATAATGCACAGAGGTACGTCTAAACAGTAGGACATAAATGAATAATTAATTACTAGTGTGAGGAACTAGAGTTCCTTATAGTGGTTATAGGCATAACTATAGCTATTTATACTAACTAACTAGAAGGTACTTTATACCTTACTTAATTTATTATACTTAGTAGTGTATTATATAATTACAGCTAAGTAATTAACTAAACGGTACTTAATGTTATTAGTCCTTATAGACCACTAAGTACTTTCTTACTAGTTATAAGGGCTTTAAGTCTTTACACCTTTAGCCCAGTATGTCTAGATAGTGTATACTGTCCTCTTATACTGTTCCTCTTACAGGGGATTTATTAAGCTGCTCTAGCTTAAGTGATAACCTGTAAGGTTATCACACGATTCCCCCTCTTTAACATTCTTTTTCTATAAAGAATCGCTTAAGTTAGTTTTTCCTCCTTCCTTACCTTTATTATGTCTTCTAACTGTATCGAAAAGTGTAAGAGATAGAGAAAGTAAGAAAAGGCTCTTTACGACTGTTATATCTGTCTTATAGAATCTCTTAACGCCTTTAGTTTGTAGATATCTCCTTACACTTATTATTAAACTAAGTCCTTATTATACTGAGTTACAGTATAATCCAATAGCTGTAATAAATGTTAATCTGTTAATATACCCTCTTTATGTAACACGTTTAGTTACTTTAACGAATTTATTAAGGGTTTAGTAGATAAGAAAAGGAGCTAGACACCTTATATAATTAAGCAGTTATTAAGTACTGTAACTCCTTTACGAAGTTATAACGTGTCGAAACCTAACGGTACGTTATTAAGGTAAAGGTAATGAAGGTGTTTTCTTATAAAGTCAAGGTTTTATCTTTCTAAGAGTAGGTAGAGGTAGTGGACCTGGTCCGTGTTAAGTTAGCTTCTTAAGATTAAGACTCCTTCCTTACTAGTTTCTCCTCTAAGGGGTTGTTATAACTTATAACGTCTTCTTAACTCAGTTCGTAACTTCTTTCTTATTAATAAATAAAACAGCTCTTTAATGTAATAGCGGTATACTTACTTATTTTAGTAAAAGGTTGTAGGTTTAAGTCTTATAAGGGTCTTCCGCTGCAGGTTTAGAGCTTAGCCTGATTTTTCCAGTCCGGTCCTAAGCTTTTAGCAGCTTTTTTTTTTATACTTTATTTATTTACTAACTTCTTTTCTTAATAGCGCTTATTTTTGTAGATATGCTTTTCTGCTACGTACCGTTATATAACTGGTTTAGAAGACCTTAGGGTATACTAGATCGCTTTTTACCTTCTAATTCCTTCTTTAAACCTGTAGCGAAACGTAAGTCCTTTAGTTACAAGGAGTAAGTTATCCTGTAAGTTACTAGTTTACGATTTCTTAGTTCTCTATACTGCTGCGTATGTAATTTATATGGAGCTTACTAACTCTAGAGGCCTGGCTTCTTTATTAGATTTAAGGTCTTTATAACCCTAGTTAAGGGTTTTAATAAATGTCTTTCTATACTTACTAAGGAGTTTCCTACTGCTTCTTAAGCTCTAAGTCTTATAATAGTCTTACTTTTTAATATAGCAGTTTAGATATTAGATCTTATCTTATTTTTAGTTCTAATTATTAGCTTTAGTTAGTTTAGATTCTTTTAGTGAAACTTTATAATCAGGTTTAAGCACTTAAGGTTTTTAACTAGTTCCTATAAGTTACTTTTAAAGCTGTAGTCTAACTACTTAATAAGATACTCAAACGTGTTCTTTCCCTTTTATAAATTTATAACTTCCTTAACGTTATACTTATCCTTATTAGTATTAATCTTGATCTTCTTTTCCAGAAGGACTCCCTTTAGGGTAGGTTTTAGAAGTAAGATATAAAAAACCTTAGTCCGTACCTTTATACTAACAGGTAAGTTTAATTTATAATTAGAGGTAATAACCTTTTTCTTAACTTGAAACAGCTTATACCTTTTCAAATCAAACTTCTTACTAAGTTATTTCAAATATAAGTTCTGTAAAAAAAGGTAAATATAATCCCCCTCTTGAAAAGTCGGTCCTTTAACTTATTTATTATTATAATAGAGTCCTTTTTTAAGTACTGGTTACTTAGTTTAGTATTTATTAGTAAATGTCTTTATTTATTTACGTGTGAACTTAAGTTTGGCTTATAAGTAGTTATACAGTTCCTATATCTAATTTACGCAGACTGTAACTTAAGGGGCGCTAATTAGCAGGCCTTAACGGAGCTTAGGCTCCTTACTGTAGTTTACGAAGAATAGTAATATACTTATTAACTTAATTAATGTATTATTATAAGTTATTTATACTATTAGTAACAGTTTAAGTTAATTATTTTATTTAAAGTTAATGTAAGTTTAGAGATACGTTATAAGTATCTAATTAACTTATTCTATTTAGTTATCTATCTGTAAGTGGAAGGCTGTTAAAAGCTTACTTTTTATACCTATTCTTTACATTAACCCTTATTAGAATTTCGACACGATTAGTTTATCTTAATCTGTAACGATATTATTTAATTAAAGGTATTATAAGATTACCTCTTTCTTGAAAATATAAGTAAGTTATTTTACTGTTATATCTTTTAAGGTTAATAGAAAGTAGGCTTATTTTGTTAATCTGTTAACTATTATAAGGATTTAGTTATAAGTAACTCCTATAATAAGGTCTTTAAACCTTAGAATCCTAATGACGAAATTAAGTAAGATAGAACTTTATAACGCTTATAGTACAGGGAGTAGTTTAAGAAGCTTATAAGGCTTATAGTGTTAATTTTACTTTTAGTAACAGATATTGTAATTATCGACCATTTCCTTAACCAGTTTCTTTATTCTTAAGAAGGTATATGTTTATTAAGCTTATGTAAAAGTTTTAACTTAGCTTATATGTCTTTTAAGTTAAGATTTATAAATCTGCTAGACGTACTCCTTTTACTTACTTAGGTTATAGATATATAGTTTCTCTTAGTATTAAAGTTTTACTCTTAGTTTAAGTATATTATCTACATCTTTTAGCAGCTATTCTAACTAATAACTAGTTTTATTATAGTTTAAGTATATTAGGCACTCTTTACTATAGTCCTATACGTACCTTAAGAAGTCTCCTAAAGGGCATTTATACTTATAAGTACCTTTTTTTAACTTTTTTACTTAAAAGTCTTACTATTACTAATAAACGTTATACTTTATTTATAAGTTTATATAAACGTTATACTTTATTTATAAGTTTATATAAATGTTAATAGTTTATTTTAGCGTTTAGTTATCTAATATTTATAATGTATACTCCAGTGTGCTATTTTTAGCTTTATTAAATATAGTAATAAGGATTAAGATAAGGTTAGTATCTTTATAATCTTATCTCTAGCTTAAAGTATTAGCCCACTTATTATCTTTCCCTTTAATATAATAGATCTAGAAGTGGAACAGGGCTATCATGTGACGACCCTGCAGGCCGTCACTTGGGCCGGAGCGGCCCGACAAATCCCCCGCACAAGGAACAGTGCAGGAAGACAGTATGCACGGTACTGCGCACTGGGCCAGGGGTGCAAAGACCCGAAGCCCCTACGACCAACCAGCAGTTGCTCAGTCTTGGCAGGAGTGCTCACCTACTGAGCATCTGTGAGACCTCTGAGTAAGAGGTGCTTAGTGGCAGGTTGCTCAGCTCCTCACTGAGTAACAGGCCACTGAGTAAGGTACGAGGTACCTCTGGCTGGTTAGTATAGATAGTCATGGTTATGTCTACAACCACTGTGAGGGACTCTGGTTCCTCACGCTAGTATTCAATTGTTCATTTATATCCTACTGTTCAGACTCACCTCTGTGCATTATAGTGACAGCGACTTACAGTGACATTAAACCCCCGTCTAGGAGTGTTAGCTTAATAAGCCGTCTTCGGAACGCCCCTTACCTGTTAGCGTCCTGCCATACGTTCTGTCTTAACCCGCGCCAGTCCTCTTGAGGCCTGTGTCGGGTGCAGGTTGTAATATATCAGTTCTGCTTACTATACTTACTGTAAGTTAAGTTCCTTCATTAGGAAGTATTAAAAGTTATTATAGTTTAAAAAGACCTAGACCGGTTCCTTTATACTGTTTAGGTACAGTACTTACTTAGTAAAGCATTAAATGATTACTATTAGTTCCTTATTATAAATTAGATATTATAAAGTTAAGTTATAGATCCCTTTTAATAAAAAGGTAACTAAGTAACGTTTCTTATTATCCTGGACTTAGTTAAGTTCTTTACTAATTATAAACTTTAAGGAGTCCGTCTTGACTTAGAAAGGTTTTAAGAAATTAGGAAAAACTAAAACTGGTATTATAATAAAGGTGTACTTAAGGTCTTTAAACGCCTTTTATTATCTATCAGTCTACTTAAACAGTTTACCTATCTTTGTAAGCTTATATAGTAATTTTATAATTTTTGTAAAATACTTAATAAAGTATTAATAAAAGTTTGTAAAGCTGATAAAGGCTTATAACTTAATTTAGTTCTTTAAAATAAACTAGTCCTTAACTACTTTTATCTTTTCCACTTACATTTTAAGCTTTCTGGAAGTTACTCTAAACCTTAGATAATTTAATTCCTAAATATGGAAGTAGCTCTTTTCCAGGTTTACTGTCAGCTTTACCTTTTTAAGAGTTATTAGAACTTATTATATATGTTTTTAATATTCTTCTAAAGTCTTAAAATAAATTAAAACGTCATTTAAATATATAAAGATAAACTTATTAAGGAAGGGGCAGAGAACACTGTTAATAAGGTTTTAAAAAGTTGTAGGGGCGTTTATTAATCTTATTAATATAATATAGTACTGGTAATATTTGTTATGGGTCTGAAAAGCTGTCTTATACTTATCCTCCTCCTTTACTTTAATGTGGTTAAACCCTATAGGGAAATCGAGGTTAGAGAACCAGTTTACCTTAGTAATCTATTCTCGTATTTCCGTAATAAGTAACAGTAAGTAATGATTCTTAATCGTATCTTTATTTAATATTTAGTAGTTAATAACTATATATAATTTACTGTCTCCCTTCTTTAAAATAAATAGTATTAGGTACCCTGTTAAGAATTAAGACTTTATAATAAATCCATTCTTCAGATTTTCATTAATATACTTCCTTAAGGCCTTAGCTTGTTAGGGGTTTAGGTAATAAGGCTGGAAGTTATGGAGTTTTACTCTTAGCTTTAGCTTAATTTTGTAATCCCATAGTCTATAATCTAATAGTTGTGGTATCTTTTTTCGAAATAAAGTAAACTTTTTATATTTTATAAGTACTTTAAATAAGTTAACTTTTTTACTTATCTGTAAATTAGCTTTTTACTTCTTTCCACTTTTTAAATTGTTATTTAAATAATATAGTAAACTCTTTAATCCTTTAACTGTTTTAATAAACTTAACTTAAACTGTACTTAGTTTTAAAGGTTTAACGTGCTTTTAAGTGTTTTGTGTATCTTTAAAGTAGTTTAATACCTTCTTAACTTCCTTTAAACAGTAATTACTATTAGGGGACTTGTTAAAAGTAAGGTAGCTACTCCTTTAGTTAATTATAAGGTTATACTTTTCTAGCTAAAGTAGACTTAAGATTATATTATACCTTATAATTAGTGTAATATTAAAATCTACTTATTATTCGTCTCCGTCTACTTTAATTAAAAGTAATAAGTAATAAGTAACTTTACTGTTATTATATTAATATAAACCTTCTTTTTTATTTTAAATAGGAATAACCTTTTTATACTTTTAGTTAAGGAGTTTCCTTTAGTTAACTAATAAGGGGTGTATTAAGTTAGAAGCACTCCCGTTATTAATCACTGCTTTTACCCTAAACGGCCCCCCTTTTCTGTTTATTAGATTGATATTAATGGAATAATACTTATATTCTTTTAATATCTAAATTATAATAACTATTTATTCTTAAAGTCTTATCTAGCCTAACCTTTAAGTACCTCTTCTTCTTCTTAGGGGTTTTACTAATTAGTAAATTACTAGTTTCTAGCCTTTTTAAAAGGCTTATAACCTTTTCTTAATTCCTTTAAAAAAATAAGTAACTTTAGTAAACTTAGTGATTAACCTTCCCTAAGTTTTCACACCTTAACGTCCAGTTAACTTTAAATAGTTTAATGTTTTTAAAGTCTTTAATAAGTTAATAGTACGCTTTACAGGACTAGATTGTAATAATGTCTTTTTACTCTTAAATCCGTTAGTAATCCTTTTACTTTTACTACTTTTTAACTTTTCCTTTAAAGTGTAACGAGTATATTATAACTAAGCAGTTATTAAGTACTCCTCCTTATTAGTACGTAATAAGGGTTTAGTTAATTATAGTAACTTTTTATTTATTACCAGACTCCCTTATTAGGAAGTAAGAGACTTGGTAATAAGCCAGTTTTAACTTTACCCTTATAACAGCGTAATCCTATCTTTATACGCTAGGGAAGTGGTTATAAAGGGCCTTAAGTCCACTATACTGGTTAAAAGCGCAGTTATTATACACGTAATTAATCCACAGTATATCTTTATAGTTAAGGTAGTTAATATTAACTACAAGTATTATAGTTATAGAGTATAGGACGGGAGGAGTAGCGCCTTATTTCTTTTCTTTATCCACTTACCTTTAAATACGTTACTTTTCTTAAACTTTTTCTTAAAACTTGGGTAATAATAACCTAACTTATTCTTCTACGAAATAACCCTTTTTAACAAGTTAGTATTTAAGTTAGTTAAAGAAACGGACTTTATTATAAAGTTATAACTTAATCTCCACTACTTAATCCTTAGATGTAACAGTAAGGCCTTTAACTTATAAGTTTTCCACTTCGTTTATTAGCTCTTAATGTCTTTTCTTCAGCTTTTAAACCTTTTACTAATGTGCTTATTTAATACTTTCTCAGGAGACCCTTAAGGTTCTAATCCGAAGTATGCTAGCTTTAATATAAGGTAACTATCTAAGCTATCCTTCTTCTAAAGAGGTAAGGGTGTTAATCCACTTAATATATTTAAAGTGTTTAAAAGTCTTAGGAGGTATAGTTAAAAAGAACTTCCGTTTTTCTAACTTAACTCTTTCAGTCTGTTCTCTTTCACTTTCTAAGGCTTATTTTACTACTTAGGTAGCTTAAAAAGTTAGTTCCTTAACTCCCTTTACTATCTTAGTAAAGTCTAAGTTAAGGTCCTTTTTAGACTTCCTTAATTCTTAAGCTTATAAGGTAAGGTTTTTAAGGCTTATTACAGCTAATTAAAACATCTCTTCCTAAAATCGCTCTTCTATAACCTACACCTTTAACAGTTCTAAGTTTCTACCTTAAAGTCGGTTTTCTGTAACCTACACCTTTATAGCTAACTCTTTTAAAACACCTTTAAGGATTAGGTATATTACGTTTTAAGGTTCTTCCTCTTCTTCCTCCATATTTCTAAAGTTACACTTATCTATCTAGATATAGTTTTTTTATTACCTGCTATCTTAATATAAACATTTCTAGAGTTAAACTTAACGTGTTTTCCTTATTTTAAGACAGGTTTCTAACTGACTTATTTTAACGATAAGTACTGTCGTGCTATATAACCTTTTTTACTGTAATTAAAACATTAAACTTAAGATAAGTCTTTAAATTACTTCTGCTGCTATTATCGTTAAGGTTTATCACAGTTAGGTTGATTTTAACGGTTTACTATGCTAATATCTATTAGCCTAAGGTAGTAACCCGTTACAGTTAATTAACTCCCCTTTTTAAGTTTACTTAACTAGGGGGCCTGTTCTTTCTAAAAGTTCTTCCAGTAATAGTAATTATAATACTAATTATCAGCCTTAATAGCTATCTTAACTAACTCCTAAAGGTGGTCTAGTTAGTCTTTTTAATAAAGGTTTCCAGTAACGTACTCCTTTAAACTATTTCAGAATAGTATTATTAAAGCCTTTTAACTAAGCTTAATCTTTACTGCTTTTAGTTTAAAGCGTGTAAAGAATTTAAGGATTAAGGACGTCTGTCTTAAGGCTATAAGGTGTTATTTAACCTGTCTAAAGGTATTTAGTTCTTTAAACTTAATTTAGAGTTAGTTAATAAAAACGTTAAAGTTATTAAAAAAAGCCTAAATCTTAAGAGCTTCCTTTCGTACTTTATCCATAAAAAGGTTATTAATTATCTTTACATAAGGTTTATACTAGTGGGTAACTACTTTATCTAATAAAGCTTTAGTAAACCTAACCTTTCCTTCTTCTTTAAAGAACTGTTTGTTATAATAAGTGATATAGCTTTAAAGCTAGGCTATTTAGGACTCTAGCTACGTAAAATCTCCTTTAAAACGTAATAACAGGGGGAGCTTTACTTATTTTTTCTATAAGCCCTTAAAGTCATTATTCTCCAGTTTAATAACATTAAGTTAAACTTAAAGTTTTTCAATAAGACTAATATAGCTTTTAATGTCTTTAAGGAAAGTTTCGTTAAGTTTTTTAACTAATCTTTACTAATTAAGGTTTAACTTTTTAAAGTGTGTAATTAACTTATCGACAGTAAGGAGCTAAGGTTAAATTTACACGTCTTTAAGCTCTTTACCTTTTCTAAAGGTTAAACATATTAGTAATAAGAGGAAAGTAATATTTAGGAATTTAATAAATAACGTTTAGAACTGTAACGCTAATATTGTATTATAACCTACACTTAATATAAGCTTCGAGAGGACTAATACAGGTTAAGACAGAACGTATAGTAAAACGTTAACAGGTAAAGGGCGTTCTGAAAACAGCTTATTAAGCTAGCACTCTTAGATAAGGGGTTTAATGTTATTATAAGTTGCTGTCACTATAATACATAAAGGTAAGTCTAAACAGTAGGATATAAATGAATAATTAAATATTAACGTGAGGAATTAGAGTCCCTTATAGTGGTTGTAAGCATAACCATAACTATCTTATACTAACTAACTAGGAGGTACTTTATACCTTGCTTAGTCTGTTGTGCTTGGTAGTGCACCACGCAGTTACGGCTAAGCAGTTAACTGAATAGTGCTTAGTGTTATTAGTCCTTGTGGACCACTAAGCACTTCCTTACTGGTCGTAGGGGCTTTGGGTCTTTACACCCCTGGCCTAGTGCGCCTGGACGGTGTACCCCGTCCTTCCGCACTGTTCCTTCTGCAGGGGATTCGTCGGGCCGCCCCGGCCCAAGTGACGGCCTGCAGGGTCGTCACAGTAGGCTAATTCCTAATTACCTTTATTTTCTCCAGTTATATTTTAAACCTTTTAGAGGTTACTCTAAATCCTAAATAGTTTAGCTCCTAAATGTAGAAGTAGCTCTTTTCCAGGTTTACAGTTTGCTTCGCTTTCTTAAAAGCTGTTAAAACCTGTTATATATACTTTTAATATTCTTTTAAAGTTTTAAAATAAATTAGAACGTTATCTAAATACATAACGATAAACTTGTTGAGAAAGGGGTAAAGAATACTGTTAATAAGGCTCTGGAATGTCGTAAGGGCGTTTATTAATCCTATTAGCATAATACAGTACTAGTAGTGCCTGTTACGCATCTGGAAAGCTGTCTTATACTTATCTTCTTTCTTTACTCTAATGTAGTTAAATCTTATGGGGAAATCAAGGCTAAAGAACTAATTTACTTTAGCAATCCGTTCTCTCATCTCCGTAATAAGTAGTAGTAGGTAACGATTTTTAATCGTATCTTTATTTAACGTTTAGTAGTTAACGACTATATATAGTTTACTATCTCCCTTTCTCAGGACAAATAATATTAAGTACCTTACTGGGGATTAGAACTTTACAATAAACCCGTTTTTTAGATTTTTATTAACGTACTCCCTTAAGGCCTTAATTTATTCAAAGTTTAAATAATAAGGTTAAAAGTTACAGAGCCTTACTTCTAGCTTTAGCTTAATTTTGTAATCTTATAATCTGTAGTCTAGTAATCGCAGTATCTTTTTTTAAAATAGGGTAAACTTCTTATACTCTATAAGTACTTTAGATAAGTTAACTTTCCCACTTATTTATAAATTAACTTCTAACTTCTCTTTACCTTCTAAATTGTTATTTAGGTAATGTAGTAGACTTTTTAGTCCTTTAACTGTCTTAATAAACTTAATTTAAACTGTGCTTAGTTTTAAGGGTTTAATATACTTTTAAATACTTTATATATCTCTAAAGCGGTTCGGTGCCTTTTAAGCTGTCTTCGAACGGTAATTACTATTAAGGGACTTATTGAAGGTAAGGTAGTTACTCCTTTAGTTAATTATAAGGTTATACTTTTCCAGCTAAAGTAAACTTAAGATTATATTATACTTTATAACTAATGTAATGTTAAAGTTTACTTATTATTTATCTCTATCCACTTTAATTAAGAGTAACAAGTAATAGGTAACTTTACTATTATTATACTAATATAAGCCTCCTTCTTTATTCTAGATAAAGATAACCTTTTCGTACTCTTTATTAGGGAGTTTCCTTCGGTTAACTAATAAAGGGTATATTAAGTTAAAAGTACTCTTATTATTAATCACTACTTTTACTTTAAATAACTTTCCTCTTTTAATTATTAAGTTAATACTAATAGAATAATACTTATACTCCTTTAATATCTAAGTTATAGTAACTACCTATCCTTAAGGTCTTATCTAGCTTAATATTACGACCTGCACCTGACACAGGCCTTAAGAGGACTGGCGTGGGTTAAGACAGAACGTATAGCAAGACGCTAACAGGTAAGGAGCGTTCCGAAGACGGCTTATTAAGCTAGCACTCCTAGACAGGGGTTTAATGTCACTGTAAGTTGTTATCGTTATAATACATAAAGATAAGTCTGAATAGTAAGATATAAACGAATATTGAATACTAGCGTGAGGAACCAGAGTCCCCCATGGTGGTTGTAGGCATAACTATAGCTATCTATACTAACTGACTAAGAGGTACTTTGTACCTTGCTTGGTCCGTTGTGCTTAGTGGTGCACCACGTAGTTGCAGCTAAGCAGCTAACTAAGCGGTGCTTAGTGTTATCGGTCCTTATGGACCACTAAGCACTTTTCTTACTAGTTGTAAGGGCTTCGGGTCTTTACACCCCTGGCCTAGTGCGTTAGGACAGTGTACACCGTCCTTCTACACTGTTCCTTCTGCGGGGGATTCGTCAGGCTGCCCCGGCCTAAGTGACGGCCTGCAGGGTCGTCACACTTAACTTTTAAGTACCTTTTCTTCTTCTTAAGGTTTTTACTAATTAGCGAACTACTAATTTCTAGCTTTTTTAAAGGGCCTGTAACCTTTCCTAATTCCTTTTAGAAAAATAAGTAACTTTAATAAACCTAATAATTAATTCTTTTTAAATACTTAAAGACCTTAAAACGCTTAAAAAAGGCTGAATTCTTACGTTATAAAACCTTAAAAACTGTTTGGATAACGGATTTAGAATCAGTAACCTAAACTGCCTTATATAGTGATGGCGTACTAATTACGCACTAAAGGCGCGGCTGGTAATGGCGTTAAACCCTCTTTTAAGGGTGAAAACGTTCATCTAAACTAATAAGGAAATTTTCAGTAGAAAAGTGGGTTAAATAAGTTACAGCACTTACAGCACACTTACAGACCGATCGTGAAGGGGAAATAGAAGAATAACTAGGAGGAAAATCTTTATAAAAACTTTTAAGACGCTGTAACAGGCAGGGGAGCTAAAGAGCGTACGTTTAAAGTAATCCTTAAAACCGTAAAGGCCTACTTTAAAGCCGTCTTTAGGACGGAGCAGATACGTGAACACGTTATAAGCGCCCTGAAAACGCCTGTTAATCTAACCACTATTACTAATAGTACCACTAATATAAGTATTTAGAAGATCCTTAAAAAAGTAACGAAAATTAAAAAAGTAGTTAATTAGAAGACTGGACCTAATAAAGCTTACACTTATATAGGGGTGCTTTAATTAGGAAACATAACCGCCCTAACCCTAAACGTGACCTGTATGTACTATATATTTAAAAAGGCCTTTAAGGAGCTTATAATTATAAATATAAACTTAGAGAATAACACCCTTATAGAGATTATATAAAGGGTTAATTAAAACATTAAAAAGATAGGTATAGTGACGGTAAAGCTCCTCTAGCAGTTTAATAATATAATAATTACGTTTAAAAAAGATAAATGGGAATGGTATAATAACCTTAATAACGAAAGTTAGGTATATTAAGCTTTAAGAAAGGGAGTGGTCTTTAAACGACACACTTATACGGTATTAGTAAAGGGATTACATATTAAACTTGTTAACAGTTATAACTTTATAATAAATAAAGGCTAGATAATAAAAGACCTTAACGCTTATAATAATATGCAGATTAGTAAAATTAACTACAGGTAAGGCTGTAAATAACCTAACAGCAAACTAAACCCTACTATACAGTTTATTATTAAAGTATATAACTTAGAAGACATTATTAGCTTAATTAAGAAGGGTATAATTATAAAGTATAAGCACTTCCCTTATAAGCGTTATAAAGGCGAAGTGAAAGTAACTTAATATTTTAACTGCGGTAAATAGGGATATAAAGTAAAGTTCTGTAAGGAGACATTACGTTACTTACTATACATAGGAGCACTATATATAAACAGTATAAAGGTTAGTAAATAAGAAGTAACCTACTTAATAAAACTGAAGCCAGAATAATATAAACCAGTGTACGTTAATTATAATAGTAACTACTTAGCTTTCTATAAGGATTACCACGTGGTGAAGGAGCACTGTGAGCGTATTAAAGTGATTTTCCTTAACAGAGCCATAACGTATAAAAAACCATAAAGGGAAAGGAATAAATAAAACCTAAACTTTACCCTTATTATTAAGTGTAAACACACTACAGCTAACCAGTTTATAATCATACAGGGATATAGAAACCAAGTGGCTAATAAGAGAAGATAAATCCTATAAGTTAAGGTAGGGAGACCTAATCTCTTAAAGAAAATAGGAATACTTAACAGTAACAGCATCACATAATACATAAAGCTATTAAACCCCAGTAATGCCTTAAAGACTATATTAACCCTACTTAAACAGCAGCCTATAGGAGCCTTAATAAGACTAACAGTAACTATTAATAAAGTTTAATAACCCTTATAACTAGCTACATTACCATTTATAGGCAGCCCCTTATAAAACAGTTAATAAAGTTAAAAATATTATATTAAAATATTGATAATAAAGATATGAGATTTAATAAGGTGTTAGAAATATAAAGTAACTATAATTTAATAGTAATATAAAAACCACTTTAAAGCCAGTTTACTAGTATTTTAAAATATAGAAGAGGAGGGAAATTTAGTATAATTTACCACAGTAGGAGGGTAGCGTTATATGTTAGTAAACGGCTCGCTAATATAACGTAGATTATAAACTCTAGCTTAAACTGGGTGTTAGTAACGTTTAGCTATAAAGAGGAAGCTATTATAATCTACTTAATTTATATATTAAGTAAGAAACTAGATAATTAAGTTATCCCTTTAATTAAAATCAGAGTGAAAGCGCCTTAAGGGAGAGTAATTATAATAGGTGACTTTAATATATATAACCTAATATAGGATAAGGAGGGACATAGGAGCCTTAAGGTTAAGTTGCTAATAAGGCTAGCGGAAGATTAGGACCTAATATTAAAGACCTCTTTTAAGGAATTAACACGATTTAGATATAAAAATAGAGAAAGAGACAGTATAATAAACTATATATAAGTGTCCCACACATTAAGTGTTAACTACCTAGGTGTAGAGAGTATAATTAGGTCAGACTATATACCGTAAGTAGTTAAGATTAATAATATATTAGTAAAATAAAAAGAAGGAAAGGAAGCTTATAATTATAAAATAATAAACATTATAATAGCTGCAGTAATAGTAAAATACTTTATAATACCAGCCAGTATAAATAACATCCACAAATTAGAAGAAGCTTTTAAAGTACTGTTAGAGGAGCTCCTATATATTACAGATATTATAATACTTAAAAGGAAACTAAATATAGGGACTATAATGTTATAATGGGATAACGAAATAAAAAGAGCTGTAAAAGACGTAAGGAGAGCGGAAAGGATATAGAGAACACAGCACTCTCACATTGTAAAAAAGGAGTTAAGGAAAGTTAAAAGGTATAGAGATAAGGTAATTAGTAAGGTGTAAATAAAGTGTTAATAAGGCTCTCTTAATAAGATAGTAACTAATAAGGACTTAAAAGAAATATAGAATATTAAATATTAAGTTAGATTACATAGCTATTAACCCTTTAAACCACTAGCTATTTTAGTATTATAAGCTATAAAAGACATTACACTTAACAGACCTTAAATAATTATTACCTATATTAAGAAGATAAAAGAACTTAATAAACGTTTCTTCCCTATACTGGAAACAGACCTCTTAAAACTTAAAGATCTTAATTAAAAAGTAGGCTCCTTTTTAAAGATTATATTAATAGATTAAAAGGTAAAGGACTTAAACGTAAAAAAGGTTATTTAAAGAGTAAGTGCCTTAAAAGCGTTAGGACTAGATAGGATCTCTAATAGCCTTTTAAAGACCTGTAATAAGGATGGAGGACTGTCGGCTATCTTAATAAAGATTATATAAGTGAGCTTTAACCTTAGCTATTACTTAAAACGTTAACATATTACACACGTTATAATACTGTTAAAACTAGGGAAATTAATTAATAATAAGAAACATATTAAAATATACTACCTTATAACCTTATTAAATGTAATAGGGAAGATTATTAAAGCTATCTTAATAAAAAAGATCTCCACTGTAACGGAAACGGCCTACATACTCCCTAACCTCCAGTTTAGATTTAGAAAGAAAAGAGTGATAAATATGGCTATTTAAGCTATTATTAACAGTATTCACACAGTATAATCACGTAAAACCTACACCTTACTATTACAGTTAAACATTATTAAAACGTTTAATAAAGTAGATTAAAACTGGCTATTTACTATATTAAGAGACCTAGGGTTTAAAAGAAAGCTTATCCTTTAACTAATTAATTATATATATAAGAGAACGGCTTAGTTACTGTTTAATAATAGGCTATCAGCATTATAAGACATCACCTAAGGGATCCCTTAAAGATCCCCCTTATTAGTAATCCTCTTTATCCTCTTTATTAATACACTGTATAAAAAGTTAAAATATATTAAAGGCCTAATTATATTAAGTTTTATAGACGATATAAACCTTTAAGCCTTTACATATAATATATTAACGTGTTATAAGATCTTTAAAGCTACGTATAAGATCTGTAAGGAATAAGTAAAGGAAAAGGGGATAACGTTTAACTTAAAGAAAAGTAAGCTTATTTACTTTTTATAAATAAGGTGCTTATAAACTGAAAAAGTAAAGATTCTAAAAGAAGACTACTTAAGATTAACATTAGTGGAGTTAGTTAGGTTTTTAAGAGTCTGGTTTAATAGAAAGCTTAACTGGAAAGCTTATTAAAAAAGGATTATTAGAAAAATAAAAACTTAAACCCTTATATTAACCTAACTTACAGGGAAAATGTAGGGAGTGTAGGCTGTCTACGCTTAAGAAATTTACATTAAAGTTATTAGAAGTGTCCTTACTTATAAAGTAAATATATAACATATATTAATAAAGCTAGGAGAATTAGTAAAAGGGATAGTTAAAAAGCTGGAAACCACTTAGATATAATGCCTATAAATTATACTTAGAGTATATAAGGTAACCTTAGTAAGGAACTTAAAGTTAAAAGCTTAAGTCTTACTATTTAATATCTATTTAAACTAATAAATAGTAAAAGTTAAGTAACGATTTAAACGTATAGGGATTATAAAGCTCTTATATAATATTAATAAGAAAATAGCTAAATAAGTAAAATAAAAACGGGGTGTAACAGTATATACCCCTTTAATAAATAGTAGTTTAATAAAAACTATATAGGTAAAAGACTAGTTAAGGCTTATATTAAGAAAAGTGGAAAACCTAAATTAAAAGAAGTGGACAGACTGTAACCTTAATATCTCTACCCTTTGTAACTAAAAGGAAAATATTACAACCTGCACCTAACACAGGCCTTAAGAGGACTGGCGCGGGTTAAGACAGAACGTATAGCAGGACGCTAACAGGTAATAGGCGTTCCGAAGACAGCTTATTAAGTTAGCACTCTTAGACGGGGGTTTAATGTTATTATAGGTCGTTATCACTATAATGCATAAAGGTAAGTCTGAACAGTAAGATATAAATAAATAATTAAATATTAGTGTGAGGAACTAGAGTCCCTTATAGTGGTTATAGGCATAATTATAGCTATCTATACTAACTACCTAAGAGGTATTTTATACCTTATTTGTAATGTTGTAAGTGCTTATTATGTAAGCACTTTGCACTGCGCGAGCGTTTTGCTCGTAAGGTTTCTCCTACTTACGATGCAAGCACTTAGTATACTGTGAGCAGCACCTTACTAGTTGTAAGGGCTTTAGGTCTTTACACCCCTAGCCTAATGCGCCTGGACGGTGTGTACTGTCTTCCTACACTGTTCCTTCTACAGGGGATTTATCAGGCTGCCCTGGCTTAAGTGACGGCCTGTAAGGTTATTACACAATTCCCCCTCTTTAATGTTCTTTTCTTATAAAGAACTTAAAAGGTAAGCTTCTCCTTTTACTATTTCACTATGTAATAAGTGTCTAGCTCCCGGGTTTTAAAACGGGAATAAGGTAAAAGTATTAACTGCTATCTAAACCTTACAGCTTACACACATGTATTTAATAGTGAAATGTCCCCTTATTTTTTTTATAAGTCTGTTAACCCTCTACTTATCTGTTAGGTTTTAAACTAGTCTGACAGTTATAACCACTGTTTGGAGAGGTACCGGCCTTCCCAGTGTGACGCTTTTGGTGTTAATAAGGTGAAGTTAAAGGCTTTTTTTGTTAAAAAGTAAAGTCTTAACTTATAAGTCGAGTCTGCTATTTAGCAGCTTTATAAGGTTACTGTTAAACTTTAAAAGGTGTTAGTGTGTTTAGCACGCCTTTATAAGCAGTAGTCCCGTTTTAAGGACTGGGCTATAAAAGTGTTTAGTTATAAAGTGGAGTTATTAGAGTTCTAGGAAAGTGAGGAGGCTAGGTTAAACACCCCTCTTAACGACATAAAGTCTTTTAATTAGGGAAACTTCCTAATAGGGTCTCTATAGTGAGCGGTCGCTTTATAACTTGGTTTATAACTGTCTTCTTTAGTAAGAGGTTATAAGTTTAACTTCTTATAAGAGTTTTAGTGATTTTTTCTTTTACTAACTTCTTTCCTTATTAACACTTTTTCATGTGGAGCTTTAGAGGCCTAGCCTCCTTATTAGGTTTAAGGTCCTTATAACCCTAGTTAAGGTTTCTAATAAATATCCTCCCGTACTTACTAAGGAGTTTCCTGCTACTTCTTAGGCTTTAAGTCCCATAGTGGTCTTACTCTTTAATATAGTAATTTAAGTGTCAGATCTTATCTTATTTCTAATTCTTATTATTAGTTTTAATCAGTCTGGATTCTTTTAATGGAACTCTATAATTAGATCTAGGTATTTAAGATTTTTAACTGGTTTTTATAAGTTACTTTTAAGGCTGTAGTTTAACTATTTAACAAGATATTTAAATGTGTTCTTTCCTTTTTGTAAATTTATAACTTCCTTAACGTCGTACTTATCTTCGTCGGTGTTAATTTCGATCTTCTTTTCCAGTGGAACTTCCTTTAGGGTGGGTTCTAGAAGTGAGACGTGAAAAACCTTAATCTATACCTTTATACTAGTGGGTAGGTCTAGTTTATAATTAGAGGTGGTGACCTTTTTCTTAATTCGGAACAGTCTGTACCTTTTAAAGTTAAGCTTTTTACTGGGCCGTTTTAAATGTAGGTTTCGTGAAAAAAGGTAAATGTAATCCCCCTCCTGAAAAGTTAGTCCCTCGATTTATTTACCATTATAGTGGAGTCTTTTCTTAAGCACTAGTTGTTTAGTTTAATATCTGTTAGTAAATTTCTTCATTTATTTATATGTAAACTTAAGTTCGGCTTGTAAGTGGTTATACAGTTCTTATATTCGGTCTGCGTGGACTGCGGCTTGGGGGGTGCTGGTGGGTGGGCCTTAACGGAGCTTAGGCTCTTTACTGTAGTTAGTAAAGAATGGTAATATACCTATTAACTTAACTAGTGTTATATTATAGGTTATTTATATTATTAGTAATAACTTAAGCTAATTATCTTATTTAAAGTTAATGTAGGTTTAGAGATACGTTATAAGTATCTAGTTAACTTATTTTATTTAACTATCCGTCTATAGGTGGAAAGCTGTTAAAAGTTTACTTTTTACACCTATTCTTTATATCAGTCCTTATTAGAACTTTAATACGATTAGCTTATCCTGATCTGTGATAATGTTATCTGGTTAAAGGTGTTGTGAAATTACCTCTTTTTTAAAGATATAAGTGAGTTACTCCACTGTTATGTCCTTTAAGGTTAGCAGAAAGTAAGCTTATTTTATTAATCTGTTAACTATTACGAGGATCTAGTTATAGATAACTCCTGTAACAGGGTCCCTAAACTTTAGGATCTTAATAACGAAGTTAAGTAAGATTAAACTTTATGGCGCTTATAGTACAGGGAGTGGTTTAAGAAGCTTATAAGGTTTATGGCGTTAATTTTACTTCTAGTGGCAGATGTTGTAATTATTAACTACTTCCTTAATTAGTTTCTTTATTCCTGGGAAGGTGTATGTTTACTAGGCTTATGTGAGAGTTTTAGCTTAGCCTATATATCCCTTAAGTTAAGACTTGTGGACCTGTTGGATATACTCCTTCTGTTTATCCAGGTTATAAATGTACGGTTTCTTTTAGTATTAAAGCCTTACTCCTGGTTTAAGCGTGCTGTTTACGCCTTTTAACAGCTGTTCTAGCTAATAACTAGTTTTATTATGGTTTAGATGTATTAGGCACTCTTTACTGTAATTTTACATGTGCTTTAAGAAGTCTTTTAAGGGGTACTTATACTTACAGGTGCCTTCTATTAACCTTTTTACTTAAAAGTCTTATTATTACTAATAGATATTATACTCTGTTTATAAGTTTATATAAACGTTAATAGTTTATTTTAATGTTTAGTTATCTGACATTTATAATGTGTGTTCTAAGGTGTTATTCTCTGCTTTATTAAATATAATAATGGGGATTAGGACTGGATTAGCCTCTTTATAGTCCTGTCTTTAACTAAGAGTGTCGGTTTGCTTATTATCTTTTCCTTTAACGTGGTGGATCTGGAAGTGGAATAGGGCTATTAATTCTGCTTACTGTGCCTGCTGTAAGTTAAGCTCCTTTATTAAGAAGTACTGGAGGTTATTATAGTCTGAGAAAACCTAAACTAGTTCCTCTATGCCGTTTAGGTACAGTGCCTATTTAGTGAAGTACTGAATAATTACTATTAGTTCCTTATTATGGATTAGGTATTATAAGGCTAAGCTGTAGATCCCTTTTAATAAGAAGGTAACTGGGTAGTGTTTCTTATTATCCTGGACTTAGTTAAGTTCTCTACTAATTGTGAACTTTAAGGAGTCTATCTTAATTTAGAAAGGCTTTAAGAAATCGGGGAGGGCTAGGACTGGCGTTATAATAAAGGCGTACTTAAGGTCTTTAAACACCTTCTGCTGTTTTTTAATCTACTTAAACGGCTTTCCTTCACCTGTGAGTTTATGTAATGGTTTTACGATTTTTGTAAAGTTTTTAATAAAACAGTGATAAAAGTTTATAAAGCTAATAAAGGCTTATAACTCTTTTTAGTTCTTTAAAGTAGGTTAGTCCCTAACTACCTTTATCTTCTCTGATTACATTTTAAGCTTTTTAGGGGTTACTTTAAACCTTAAATAGTTTAGTTTTTAAATGTGGAAGTGGCTCTTCTTTAGGTTTACTGTCAGCTTTACCTTTTTAAAAGCTGTTAAAACCTATCGTATGTGTTTTCAGTGTTCTTTTAAAGTTTTAAAATAGATTAGAATGTTATTTAAATATATAAAAATAAACTTATTAAGGAAGGGGTAGAGAACATTGTTAATAAGGTTTTGGAAAGTTGTGGGGGTGTTTGTTAATCTTATTAGTATAATATAGTATTAGTAGTGCCTGTTATGAGTCTGAAAAGCCGTTTTATGCTTATCCTCCTCCTTTACTCTAACATAGTTAAATCTTATAGGGAAATTAAGGCTGGAGAATTAATTTGCTTTAGTAATCTATTCTTACATTTCTATAATAAGTGGTAATAGGTAGCGATTCTTAATTATATCCTTATTTAACGTTTAGTAATTAATAACCATACGTAATTTACCATCTCCCTTCTGTGGGACGAATAGCATTAGGTACCCTGCTAATAACTGAGACTCCACGATAAACCCGTTCTTTAAGTTCTTATTAATGTACTCCCTTAGGGCTTCTACTTATTAAAGGTTTAGGTAGTAGGGCTGGAAGTTACGGAGCTTCACTCCCGGCTTTAACTTAATTTTATAGTCTTATAGTCTATAGTCCAGTAATTATAGTATCTTTTTTTAAAACAGGGTAAACTTCCTATACTTTATAAGTACCTTAGATAAGTTAACTCCTTCACTTACCTGTAAATTAGCTTCTTACTTCTTTCCACCTTTTAAATTGTTATTTAAGTAATATAGTAAACCTTTTAGTCTTTTAACTGTCTTTATAAACCTGACTTAAACTATGCTTAATTCTGAGGGTTTAATGTGCTTTTAAGTACTTTATATAACTTTAGAGCGGTTTAGTGCCTTTTTAACTTTCTCCATACGGTGGTTACAGCTGGGGGACTTACTGAAGGTAAGGTAGCCACTCCTTTAGTTAATTATAAGGTTATACTTTTCCAGCCAGGGTAGACTTAGGATTATATTATACCCTGCTACTAGTGTAATGTTAAAGTCTACTTATTATTTATCCCTGTCTATTTTAATTAGGAGTAGTAAGTGGTGGGTGACTTTACTATTATTATATTAATACAGGCCTTTTTCTTTATTTTAAATAGGAATAGCCTTTTTATACTTTTTGTTAAGGAGTTTCCTTTAGTTAACTAGTAAGGGGTGTATTAGGTTAGAAGTACTCTTGTTATTAATTACTACTTTTACCTTAAATGGCCTCTCTTTTCTATCTGTTATATTGATATTAACAGAATAATGCTTATACTTTTTTAATATCTGAGTTATAGTAACTATTTATCCTTAAGGTCTTATTTAGCCTAACCTTTAAGTGTCTCTCCTTCTTTTTAAGGTTTTTACTAATTAGTGAATTATTAGTTTCTGGCCCTTTTAAAGGGCCTGTAACCTTTTCCTAATTCCTTTTAGAAAAATAGGCAGCTTTAGTAAACCTAGTGGTTAACCTTTCCTAAGTTCTTACGCCTTAACGTCCAGTTAACTTTAAACGGTACGATATTTTTAAAGTCCTTAATAAGTTAATAGTACACTTTATAGGCTTAAATCGTAGTAATGTCTTTTTACTTTTAGATTTATTAGTAATCTTCCTATTTCTGCCATTCCCTGGCTTTTCCATTAAGATATAGTGAATATGTCACGACTGGGCAGTTGTTAAGTACCCCTCCTTATTAATATATAGCGGGGGCCTGGTTAACTATAATAACCTTCCGCTTATTACCAGATTCACTTATTAGGGAGTAGGAAACTTGGTAATGGGCTGGTTCTAACTTCACTCTTATAATAGCGTAGTCCCGTCTTTATACGTTAAGGAAGTGGTTATAAAGGGCCTTAAATCTATAATACCGGTTAAGAGTGTAGTTATTATATATATAGTTAATTTATAATATGTCCCTGTGGTTAAGGTAGTTAATGTTAACTGTAGGTATTATAGTTATGGAGTACGGAACGGGGGAAGTGGTGCCTTATTTCTTCTCTTCTTCCACTTACCTCCGGGTGTGTTATTTCTCTTAAATCTCTTCTTAAAACTTAGGTAGTAATAACTTAGCCTATTTTTCTATAAAGTGGTCTTCCTTAATAAATTAATGTTTAAGCTAGTTAGTAAAGTAAACCCTATTATGGAGTTGTAACTTAATTTCCACTACTTTGTCTTTAGATATTACAGTAAGACCCTTGATTTGTAAGTCCTCTACTTCGTCTATTAACTTTTAATGTCTTTCTTTCAGCTCTTAGACTCTTTACTGGTATACTTACTTTATGCCTTCCTGGGGGACCTTTAAGGTACCAGTCTAAAGTATACTGGCTTTAATATAGGGTAGTTATCTAAGCTGTCCTTTTTCCAGGGAGGTAAGGGTATTAATCCACTTAATGTGTTTAAAGTGTTTAAGAGTCTTAAGGGGCACTGTTAAGAAGAACTTCCGTTTTTTTAGTTCGATTCTCTTAGCTTACTCTTTTTTACTTTTTAAGGCTTGCTTTACCGTTTGGGTGGCCTGGAGGGCTAGTTCTCCGACTTTTTTTACTATCCTAGTAATTTCTAAGTTAAGGTCTTTCCTGGATTTCCTTAGTTCCTAGGCTTATAAGGTAAGGTTTTTAAGGCCTGTAACTACTAACTGGAATATCTCTTCCTAGAGTTGGTCTTCTGTAACCTGTACCTTTAATAGTTCTAAGTTTCCACCTTGGAGTCGGTTTTCTGTAACCTGCACCTTTATGGCTGACTTTTCTAAGACACCTTTAAGGACTAGATATATTACATCTTAAGGTTTTTCCTCTTTTTCCTTATCTCCTAGGTTACACTTATCTATTTAGGTGTAGTTTTTTTCGTTACCTGTTATCCTAATGTGGATGTCTCTTAAGTTAAACCTAACGTGCTTTCCTCCTTCTAAAACGGGTTTCTAGCTAATTTGTTTTAATAACGGGCACTGCTATATTATATGGCCTTTTTTGTTATAATTAAAGTACTGGACCTGGGATAAGTCTTTAGGCTACTTCTGCTGCTGCTGTTATTAAGGCCTATTATGGTTAGGTTGATTTTAACAGTTTATTATATTAATGTCTATTAGCCTGGGGTGGTGACCTGTTGTGGTTAACTAGTTCCCCTTTTTGGGTTTGTTTAGCTGGTGGGAAGTCCGTTCCTTTTAGAAGTTCTTTTAATAATAGTGATTATAGTACCAGTTATTAGCCTTAATGGCTATTTTAACCAGTTCTTACAGACGGTCTAGTTAGTTTTCTTAGTAAAGATCCCTAGTGACGTGTTCCTTTAAGCTATTTTAGAACAGCATTATTAAGGCTTTTTAGCCGAGTTTGGTCTTTACTGCTTTTAGTTTAAAGCGTGTAGAGAATTTAAGGATTGAGGACGTCTGTTTTAGGGTTATAAGGCGTTACTTAGCCTGCCTGGGGGTGTTTAGTTCTTTAAATTTAGTCTGGAGTTAGTTAATAAATATATTAAAGTTATTAAAAAGAGCCTAAGTTTCAGGGGCCTCTTTACACACTCTATCTATAAAGAGGTCGTTAATTATCTTCGTATAAGGTTTATATTAGTAAGCAGTTACTCCATCTAGTAAGGCTTTGGCAAACCTGACCTTTCCTTCTTTTTTAAAGAACTGCTTATTAATAGTGGGGAGCTAAGGTTAAGCTTGCGCCTCCTTGATCTCCTTACCTTTTCCGGAGGCCAATATGTTAATAGGAGAGAGGTAGTGTCTGGGAATTTAATAAATAGCGTTTAGAATTAAGACGTTAGTATCGTATTATAACCTATACCTAACATAAGCCTTAAGAGGACTGGTGTGGGTTAAGACAGAACGTATGGCAGGACGCTAACAGGTAATAGGTGTTCTGAAGACGGTTTGTTAAGCTAGCACTCTTAAACGGGAGTTTAATATCACTGTAGGTTGTTATTATTATAATGTATAAAGGTGAGTCTGAACAGTAGGATATAAATAAATAATTAAATATTAGTGTGAGGAATTAGAGTCCCTTACAGTAGTTATGGGCACAACTATAGCTATTTATATTAACTACCTGGGAGGTATTTTATACCTTACTTATAGCGTCGCAAATGCTTGTTATGCGAGCACTTTGCACTGTGTGAGTGTTTTGCTCGTGAGGTTTCTCCTGCTTGCGATGCGAGCACTCGGTATGCTGCGAGCAGCACCTCACTGGTCGTAAGGGCTTCGGGTCTTTGCACCCCTGGCCCAGTGCGCCTGGACGGTGTGCACCGTCTTCCCGCACTGTTCCTTCTGCGGGGGATTCGTCAGGCCGCCCTGGCCCAAGTGACGGCCTGCAGGGTCGTTATAGAAAAATGACGAAAAAAAAGGTATAAGGTGTTTACATATTACAGTTATATCGTTATTGTAACAGATATATATAACCTTAACGAGAGTAAGATACCACTTTAACTTTATTAAGAACTTATAAAGGCTTAAAGCTTTATCCTTATATAGGTTAAAATAGAGAAGATTAACCTAAATACTTTCCTTTATTAGAAAAAGGTCCTTAAGGTGGTGTTACCCTAATACTAGTATAGTATTACTTTAGAAACAGTAATATATATAATCTTAAGGTGCTTAAAGTATAATAAGAGTAGCTTATACAGTATTTAGCTTTATAACCAGTAAGACTTAAGAGTAAGGTTATCACACTTAATAAGTGTAGTAATTATCACTAACTAGATTATAAAAACTAAAAGGCTGGAAGAATATAACTTAGTTAAAATACTTAATAATAACGGAAAAGGCTTAGGCAGACTGCTATTAAACTGTACTAACCCTAATAACACATAAGGTATAAAAAAGAAAAAAATACTAAGACGTTAGCTTAAATTCTAAGGTAGTATAGTAGAGACTTAACTTAAAAGATAAGACAGTAAATAATATTAAGGGATAATTATATAATTAAAGACCTAAATTATAAATATACTATAAATATATTATAAACATACTGTAAATAACCCTTACACTATTATACATTAATTAAACGTAATTACTATTACTAACTTAAAAACTGTTAAAAGGAGGACAGTTCTAGTCCTAGGCGTTATTAATAATAACTTATAATAACAGTTAATAATAAATAAACTATAGATAGACTGTAATTAACGTGTACTTATATCTTAACTAGCCTATTATTAAGTAATCTAACCCTTTAAACCAGTAAGACTGTTAAATATAGTTAGACGACGTTAGATAAGGTTTAAGCACGTCTTAAAACGTTAAGCTTAAATAGGTAGAGTGATATTAACCTGTAAGTTACTTATAGGAGTGGTAGGTAAAGGTATTTAGGCAGCTTAAGCTAGCGTTATAGGACTATTATTAAGACTATTATAAATTATAACAGATAAACTTAAACTAGAGGGAGTGGGAGGGACGTTTTAATTATAACCCGAACACTTAACAGCTTATTATTTAACCATCTTAATATTAAGGTAGAGAGATAGCTAGACCTGTTAGACTATATTAAATTAATTAATTAGTTATTACACTGTTAGTAACTTATATATAACTTAATAAAAGAAATTACTTACATCTTAATAAGCTAAAGCGGCGGCTAGCTTATAAGACGTACAGATCACTATAATAGTAACGTAACACTTTAAGGTGTGGGTAAAGCTTAGACCTTAGATAGTTTAACAGATAGTAAACGGAGTGTAAGCGATATAAGAACTTACTATATAAAGATAATTATTATAACTGTCACTACACTTTTAATAATAAGTTAAGTTTATAATTAGTTAGTAAACGCTTTATAAATAGTAAGAGTAGTTACTTACTTTAAATAGGATAGCACTTATAATAATCTAAGAGGGAGTTTAAATAAGTATAGTTATTTAATAAGTTAACATAGGCTAGGTAAGGCAACTTATTAACGTTATTACTAATAATATATTAATAATATAATAAAGAGGGGATAACGTAAATAACTAATAAGGTGTTAATAAAGTAGTTACAGGTGGCAGTAATAAGAGGGTTGTAACTAAAACTGCTAAAGTTATACTTATAAGGGCTTAGGATAGATATAATAATAATAGAAGTAAGTAAGTAAAGGTATAAAAAGGCAATTACAAGGCGTATAAGGCTTGAAGCTTAAGAGGAGGAAGTTAGTAGTTAAAGGAAGAAAAGTTTTAAAGGAAGGCTGGAGAGGAAGGAAGAATTTATAAAGGTTAGAGAGTAGAGCCGTAAGAACTGTAAAGGCCAGCCAGCCTTAATAAAAAGGTTAAATGGAAGTTATAAGGCCATTAAAGGAGGCACATGGAGGTTAGCTGGCCACGCCAGCAACCCTGGATGGAAGGAATAAAGTGATAACGGCCTAAAGGAAGCAAGTTAGCAAAACGTAAAACTAAAAGTTATAATAAATAAAAAACTATAAACTAGTAATAACTAAAGTGGTGTAAAGAAGACCAGACTAAAAGGGGGAGATATTACGGAGTTACCCTTAAGCCGTTAGCGCCTCGGTCCCAGTTAAACCTTAAGGAGCTACCCTAAGTTAAAGGGGTCTCCCTTTTTACCCTAGACGAAAAAGGAGGTAACGTAAGACCTTTAAGCTATCACAGTTAAAGGGTGTAAGCGTAGTAGAACCGAGAACGACCCACTTACACCCTTATCTCACTTATAACATATACTAATATAAGGCACTAACCCTATAACCTGTTACCGTATTTAGTAATTAAGACTAAACCACATATATTTCAGTAGGATAAACAGAAGAATGGGCGGGGTGGAAACGCCCTAACCACGCCCCGACAGTAGATAGTTAGCAGTAGAGGGACTGCTTGCCCTCACAGGCGGAGCTTTCAGCTCCTACGGTGTAAGACAAATAATAATAATTCTTTTTAAGTTCTTACACCTTAGCATCCAGTTAACTTTAAACAGTTTAATGTTTTAAAAGTCCTTAATAAATCGATAGTACGCTTTACAGGACTAGATTGCAGTAATATCTTCTTACTCTTAGATTTATTTATAATCTACTTATTTCTACTATTCTTTAACTTTTCCCTTAAGGTGTATTAAGTACGTTACAATTAGGCAGTTACTAAGCGACCCTTCTTACTAACAGGTAATAAGGGTCTGGTTAATTATAGTAACTTTCTATTTATCGTTAGTCTCTCTTATTAGGGTATAGGAGACTTAGTAATATGCTACCTTTACTTTCACCCTTATAACTAAGCAGTCCTATCTTTATATATTAAAGAAGTAGTTATAAAGGGCTTTAAGTCTACCATGCTAGTTAAGAGTGCAGTTGTCGTACACGCAGTCGATCTACAGTACGTCCCTATAGCTAGGGTAGTTAATGTTAACTGTAAGTGTTATGGTTATAAAGTACAGGATAGGGGAAGTAGTACTTTGTTTTTTTTCTTCTTCTACTTACTTCTATATACGTTACTTCTCCTAAACCTCTTCTTAGAACTTAAGTAGTAATAAATTAGTTTATTCTTCTATAAAATGGTTTTCTTTAACAAGTTAATATCCGAACTAGTTAACGAAGCGAACTTTATTTTAAAGCTGTAACCTAACTTTAGCTACTCTATTCTTAAACGTTACAGTAAGGCTCTTAACTTACAGGTCCTCCACTTCGTTTACTAATTCCTAGTGTTTTTCCTTCAGCTCTTAGACCCTCTGTTAATATATTTATTTTTTATCTTCTTAAGGGACCTTTAAAGTATTAATCTGAAATATACTAACTTTAATACAGGGTAGTTATTTAAGCTATCCTTCTTCTAAGGAGGTAAAGGTGCTAATCCACTTAACGTGCTTAAAGTGTTTAAGAGTTTTAAAGGGTACGGTTAAGAAGAACTTTCGTTTTTCTAACTTAACTCTCTTAACTTACTCTTTCTTACTTTCCAGGGCTTATTTCACTACTTAAGTAGCTTAAAGAGCTAGTTCTTTGACTTCTTTTACTACCTTAGTAAGGTTTAAGTTAAAGTCTTTCTTAAACTTCTTTAGTTCTTAAGCTTACAGTGTAAGGTTTTTAAAGCTTGTAATAACTAACTAGAATATCTTTTCTTAAAGTCAGTCTTCTGTAACCTACACCTTTAGCTGTCCTAAGTTCCTACCTTAAAGTCAGTCTATAATAACCTACACCTCCGTAACTAACTTTTCTAAAATACCTTTAAAGACTAAGTATATTACGTCTTAAGGTTCTTCCTCTTCTTCTCCTTTGTCTCTTAAGTTACACTTATCTATTTAAGTACAGTCTTCTTTATTATTTATTATCCTAACGTGGATATCTCTTAAGTTAAACTTAACGTACTTTCTTCCATCTAAGATTAGTTTTTAACTAACTTACTTTAACGACAGGTATTACCATATTATATAGCCTTTCTTATTATAATTAAAGCACTAGACTTAAGATAAGTCTTTAAATTACTTTTACTGCTATTATAGTTAAGGTTTATTACAATTAAGTTAGTTCTAACAGTTTATTATACTAATGTCCATTAGTCCAGGGTAGTGACCTGTTACGGTTAATTAGTTCCCCTTCTTAGGTTTATTTAGTTAATAAGGAGTCTGTTCTTTTTAGAAGTTCTTTTAATAATAGTAATTATAATACTGGTTATTAACTTTAATCGCTATCTTAACTAGCTCCTGAATTTAATCCAGCCGATCTTCTTAGTAAAGGTCTCTAATAACGTGCTCCTTCAGCCCACTCTAAAACAGCATTACTAAAGCTTCTTAACTAAGTTTAGTTTTTACTACTTTTAGTTTAAAGTATGTAAAGAACTTAAAGATTAAGGACGTCTGCCTTAACGCTATAAGGTGTTATTTAGCCTGTCTTAAAGCGTCCAGTTCTTTAAACTCTATTTAAAATTAGTTAATAAACATATTAAAATCATCAAAAAGGGCTTAAGTCTTTAAGGCCTCCTTACACGCTCTATTTACAGAAAGGTCGTTAATTATCTTTACGTATAGTTTATATTAGTAAGCCACTACTCTATCTAAGAAGGCTTTAATAAACCTAACCTTTTCTTCTTCTTCGAAGAACTGTTCGTTATAATAAGTAATATAGCTTTAAAGCTAAGTTATCTAAGACTTTAGTTAAGTAAAGTCTCCCTTAAAGCGTAACAGTAAAGGGAGCTTTACTTATTTCTTTTATAAGCTTTTAAAATTATTATTTTTTAACTTAATAACGTTAAGTTAAACTTAAAGTTTCTTAATAAGACTAATACAGCTTTTAATATCTTTAGGGAAGGCTTTATTAAGTTCCTTAACCAGCCCTTACTAGTTAAGGTTTAACTTTTTAAGGCATATAGTTAACTTATCGACTATAAGGAGCTAAGGTTAAGTTTAAGCTTTCTTAAGCTCCTTACCTTTTCTAAAGGTTGATATATTAGTAATAGGAGAGAGAGGTATTTAGGAATTTAACAAATAACGTTTAGAACTGTAATGCTAATATTATATTATAACCTACACCTAACATAAGCCTTAAAAGGACTAGTGTAGGTTAAGATAGAATGTATAGTAAGACGTTAACAGGTAAAGGGCGTTTTAAAAACGGCTTATTAAACTAACACTCTTAAACAGGGGGTTTAATGTCACTATAAGTTATTATTACTATAATATATAAAGGTAAGTCTGAACAGTAAGATATAAATAAATAATTAAATATTAGCGTAAGGAACTAAAGTCCCTTACAGTAATTATGGGTATAACTATAGCTATCTATACTAACTAACTAAGAGGTACTTCGTACCTTACTTAGTCTATTATGCTTAGTAGTTGTTGAAATGCAAAAGGGGTCAAGGTATTGGAAAGCAGTGTGTGTTGAAGGTGATTAATTATTTCTATCTTCGAGAGTGGAAGCTGTGTTATTATAGCTGTGAGGGTGGCCAGTGCACGGAGTGTATTGGCCACACTCGCTTCTGCGAAGCGAGGTTGGCTGACTGAATACAAGGTTGGCAGTGTAGTCTGGCGTTCTTGGCTGTGCAGATCCACGGATGCAGCTGCGGAGCGGCTGCGTGGATCCAGCCACACTGTTCTAACCACACTGGCCGGGTTAGGGTTGTAAAAACCCAACAGTAGTGCACTACATAATTACAGCTAAGCAGTTAACCGAACGGTACTTAGTGTTATCAGTCCCTATAGACTATTAAGCGCTTTCTTACTGGTTGTAAGGGCTCTGGGTCTTTGCACCCCTAGCCCAGTGTGTCTGGACAGTGTGCACCGTCCTCCTGCACTGTTCCTCCTGCGGGGGATTCGTCAGGCCGCCCCGGCCTAAGTGACGACCTGCAGGGTTGTCACACGTGGTTAGAGCGTTTCCACCCCACCCACTCTTCTATTTATCCTACTGAAATATATATAGTTTAGTCTTAATTATTAAACGTAGTGACAGGTTATAAGGTTAATGCCTTATATTAACGTGTGTTATAAGTGAGATAAAGGTGTAAGCGGGTCATTCTTAGTTCTGCTACACTTATATCCTTTAGCTGTAATAGCTTAAAGGTCTTACGTTACCTCCTTTTTCGTCCAGGGTAAAAAGGGAGACCCCTTTAGCTTAAGGTAGCTCTTTAGAGTTTAACTAGGACCAAGGTACTAATAGCTTAAAGGTAACTCTATAATATCTCCCCCTTTTAGTCTGGTCTTCTTTATACTGCTCTAGCTATTACTGGTTTATAGTTCTTTATTTGTTATAACTTTCAGTTCTATACTTTACTAACTTACTTCCTTTAAGCTGTTATTACTTTATTCCTTCTATTTAAGGTTACTAATGTAGCTGGCTAACCTTTGTGTGCCTCTTTTAGTGGCCTTGTGGCTTTTATCTAACCTTTTTGTTAAGGTTAGCTGGCTTTTACAGTTCTTACGGCTTTACTTTCCAACTTTTATAAATTCTTCCTTCCTCTCTAGCCTTTTTTTAAAACTTTTCTTCCTTTAATTACTAATTTCCTCCTCTTAAGCTTTAAGCCTTACACGCCTTATAATTACCTCTTTATACCCTTACTTACTTATTTCTATTATTATTATATCTATCTTAAGCTTTTATAAGCGTAATTTTAACGGCTTTAGTTATAACCCTTTTACTACCGCTACCTGTAATTACTTTATTAACACCCCTTTAATTATCTGTATTATCCCCTCTTTATTATATTATTAACGTGTCGTTAGTAATAACGTTAATAAGTTACCCTACCTAACTTATATTAACTTATTAAATAACTGTACTTATCTGGACTCCCCTTTAAACTATAATAAGTGTTATCCTATTTAGAGTAAGTGACTGCTTTTACCGTTTACAGAGCGCTTATTAACTGATTGCAGATTTAGCTTGTTATTAGAAATGCGGTGACGGTTATGGTAATTGTCTTTATGTGGTAAGTTCTCGTGTCGCTTACGCTCTGTTTGCTGTCTGCTAAATTATTTAAGGTCCAGGCTTCGCCCACACCTTAAAGTGTCATGTCGCTATTATAGTGATCTGTGCGTCTTGTGAGCTAGCCGCTGCTTAAAGTAAGAAAGATATTAGTAGTTTAAGTTAGATACTAATAGTTATTATAATACTAACCTGTTAATAAGTAGTATAATAAGACGTAATAATTACGTTTCTTATAGAGTGTATTATGTAAAATCTAGAACTAGAACTCTTTTTACTATATAGCTTATAGTAATAAAGATATTATTGTTTAAACCTAATAATAATAATAATATTAAAATAAACTTAATTATCTCTTGGATTTTAATAGCTATTTCAAATCTAGCTTTAGATTAATAATTGCAGTTAAAATCTACGTATAATACTACCTTATTCTATATTATAAACTAAAATAATACTTGTGAAAGTCATGGTTTTTTACTTTAAACCTGAATATCTCCTTTTACTGAACCCTAACCCTGAAAATAGAGTGAAAATTGGATTCTACATCACGTGGTGCATATTAAAACGTATCATTTGATTATGTAAGCTAATAATTAAAAATTATTAAATTATTACTCTAATTCACCTGGTTAAGTTAAAAAAAACCTTTAGTTTTTCACAAATAGAAGTAGAAATGGTATAGTAGTAAATAGCGTAATATTAATTAAAGAGGTTCCCAGTTCGAATTGCATTTATGAAAGTGAAAAAAAAAACTGTAAATTGTAAATTGTAAAATAAATCCTGTAAACCTTATAGAATAAAGCCTGTTAACACTGTAGAATAAAGCCTGTCAACCCTGTAGAATAAAGCCTGTAACTCTGTAAAAGAATGCCTGTAAACTTTATAAAAGAATGCCTGTAAACTGTATAAAATAAAATCTTTAAATCTTAAAAAATAAAGCTTTAAAAAGTAGAATTTATTATTAATTATTTTTTCATCTCTTTAAATAGATATATTGGCCTCCGGACAGGTTTCTGTCGCTTTATTCGCTGCACTTATTTAAATAAGGTTAATACCCCACGCTAAAATTGCCAGGAGCGAAAGTGAGGAATGGAGCGCCCTGTAGCGTAGCGAAGGGCCGTCACGGAATGACGAACGAAGTGACACTAGCAATTTTAATTAAGTAACTATTAAGTAAACCTTTTTATTAGTAAGTAATAGAGGTTAAGTTAACTATAGTGATTTTCTATATATTACTGTTACTAAATCCTTTAATCGGTACGTAAGAGACTTAATAATAATGTGACGACCCTGCAGGCCGTCACCTGGGCTGGAGCGGCCTAACGAATCCCCTATAGAAGGAACAGTGTAGGAGGACAGTGTACACTGTCCAAACGCACTAAGCCAGGGGTTTAAAGACCCAAAGCCCCTAAAACCAGTAAGAAAGTACTTAATAGCCTATAGGGACTGACAACACTAAGCACCGTTCAGTTAGCTGCTTAGCCGTAACTGCGTGGTGCACTACTAAGCATAACGGATTAAATAAGGTATAAAGTACCTTTTAGTTAGTTAGTATAGATAGTTATAATTATGCCTATAACTGTCGTAAGGGACTCTAGTTCCTCACGCTGGTATTTAATTATTTATTTATATCTTACTGTTCAGACTTACCTCTATGCATTATAGTGACAGTAACTTACAGTGACATTAAACCCCCTGTCTAGGAGTGCTAGCTTAATAAGCCGTCTTCAGAACGCTCCCTACCTGTTAACGTCCTGCTATACGTTCTGTCTTAACCCGCACCAGTCCTTACAAGGCTTGTGTCAGGTGCAGGTTGTAATAAATAAGCTAACCCTATTTTTACTTTAATAATAATGTAATCTTATCTTCTTATGTTAGGGAAATAGTTATAAAGGGCTTTAAGTTTACTATGTTAGTTAAAAGTATAGTTATTATATATACAGTTAATTTACAGTAAGTCTTTATAACTGGGATAGTTAATATAAATTACAGGTATTAAGGTTAAAGAGTATAGAATATGGGGGGTTATACCTTACTTCGTTTCCTTAACTACTTACTTTTATATACGCTGTTTTTTTTCAACTTCTTTTTAAAACTTAAGTAATAATATCCCAGCTTGTTCTTCTATAAAATAATCTTCTTTAATAAGTTAATGCTTAAGCTAATTAACGAAAGGGACTTTATTATAAAATAGTAACTTAATCTTAACTGCCCTGGCTTTAAACTTTATAGTAAGGCTTTTAACTTATAGGTCTTTTACTTTATTTATCAGTTCCTAATATCTATCCTTTAGCTTTTAGACCTTCTGTTAGTGTGTCTGTTTCTTATCTTCTTAAAGGATTATTATAACTTTAGTTTTAAGTATACTAACTTTAATATAAGGTAGCTATCTAAACTGTCTTTCTTTTAAGGAAGTAAGGGTATTAATTTACTTAACCTCTTTAAAACACTTAAGGGTCTTAAGGGGTATAGAAGAAAAGAGTTTCCGTTTTTCTAACTTAATTCTCTTAATCTGCTCCCTTTCACTTTTTAAAGCTTATTTTACTACTTAAGTAACTTAAAGAGTTAACTTTTTAACTCCCTTTATTATTTTAATAAAGTTTAAGTTAAGGTCTTTTTTAAACTTCCTTAGTTTTTAAGCTTACAGTATAAGGTTTTTAAAACTTATAATAACTACTTAGAATGTTTCTTCCTAAAGTCGGTCTATAATAACTTATACCTTTAGTAATCTTAAGTTTCTACTTTAAAGTCAGTCTATAGCGACCTATACCTCTATAATTAACTTTTTTAAAACTTGTAACGACCCTGCAGGCCGTCACTTAAGCCGGGGCGGCCTGACGAATCCCCCGCAGAAGGAACAGTGTAGGAAGACAGTACGTACGGTACTGTGCACTGGGCCAGGGGTGTAAAGACCCAAAGCCCCTATAACTAATAAGAGAATGCTCACGGCATGCCGAGTGCTCGCACTACAAGCAGGAGGAACCTTGCGAGCAGAGTGCTCGCGCAATGCAGAGTGCTCGCTTAGCAAGCGTTTGCAACACTATAAGCAAGGTACAAAGTACCCCTTAGCTAGTTAGTATAGATAAGCTATAGTTATGCTCATAACCACCGTGAGGGACTCTAGTTCCTCACGCTAATATTCAATAATTTATTTATATCTTACTATTCAGACTTATCTCTATGTATTATAATAACGGCAACTTACAGTAACATTAAACCCCCCGTCTAAAAGTGCTAGCTTAATAAGCTGTCTTCGGAACGCCCCTTACCTGTTAGCGTCCTGCTATACGTTCTGTCTTAACCCGCGCTAGTCCTCTTAAGGCCTGTGTCAGGTGCAAGTCGTAATAGCTACCCAGTAACAGCCGGCGCGGCATGCTGCGACGGAGCTAGGTAGTTTTATAACTACATTTAATCTATAGCATTTCTCTTAGAAAACGAGCCTTTTCTAGCCTCACTTTGTATAATAAGTAGATAAGCTCTTAAAGCTTATGGGTAGTTAAATATAACTGCTTCTTTATAACTTTATTTAAGTAATTATTAATAAACTGATTAAGTAAGTGTATTTTTTTTCCCTAATTTTAGAAACTATAATGGTAATTTAAAGCTTTAAACATCTTATTACTCTCTGGAAGAATAATTCCCCCGTCGCATATTAAGGAATTACTTAACCTATAGAAGGCCGCTGTCTAATACCTTAATGCAGAAGATTAAAAGGTATAAGCGGCTATATCAGAAATTAAAGCCCTTAGCTGCCAGTAAGGCTAAGCTACTATAACTACGTTGACGTGATCCTATGAATGAATCTATAAGGACACATTTGGCATGCCAGAAAGAAACAGCTTAGTGGTCTGCGACGAATCTAAGCAAATGAAGTTTCCTTTTTTATTCGTCGTCCTAAGCTTCCTCTAATTCTTCTCTGAGCTAGGCCCTTTATTAAGAGAATGTCTATTTGCACTATAACTCCTGTCTATTTACACTATAACCCCGCACCACGCAATACATAACCCTAACCCCGCCCACGTTCAAATGCCCAGTCACATCCACGGATCCACGGCCGCATTTGCAACTGCGATTCAATTAAACACTCGCAATTGATCAATCGAACAGGGCCCAAATCGCTCGATTCTGCAATAAAATTACAATTGACTACTAACTATTACTCGCTGACTAAGCAGCTCCTGCGTCACCTGACTGGCTGGAACGCGTAGTTCGGCCACTACTTTGTGTGTTCTTCGTGATGCCTGCAGTTAACGATACCTTACTGGATCCAGAGGCCTTTCTCGCTCTACCTCTCGTTCCACCTCTGGCCTTACCACTATTTACAGGCGTGGCAACGGCTTAGCCACCCCCTACGGCCGTGGTTTAGCTACCCTCTAGAGTAACTCCCTCCCACTAGGAGGCCTTACGCTGTGTAGAAGGCTGTACGTCTCTACGAGCACTACTCCGAGCACTACTATGAGCACGTCCCTTACGGTTGCTTCCTTGGCTTCTGGTTGGCTGGCTAGCGGGTTCGGGGGGGGTCCTCGAAGATAGCATCGTTATCGACATCGACCTCGGGGTCGGCTTGCATCGCACCATCGCGCAGCGGGCGGTTTTCTACCATCTAAACGCTCAATTAGCCCGGAAATGGTGCGCCGAATGATTACTTTACCTTGGGCGCAATAACTGCAGTGCGCGCAACCGTGGATGCGACTGGGCATTTGAACGCGGGCGGGGGTTAGGGTTATGTATGGCGTGGTGCGGGGTCATAGTGCAAATAGACAGGAGTCATAGTGCAAATAGACATTCTCTTTGTTAAAACCAAGCGGCTGACCGTTTTCCGTGGGACACGCTATTAATCTGCCACTAGGTGAATATTATGACTTCGTTGATAGAGACGTCATGACAAAGCTGGGCGAACGCTTGCTAAATCCGTCATGGTGGAGATTACCTTGCGTATAGAGTATCACGCCTCTCCTCCCCCCCCCCCACACCTCTTCTTCCCTAAATGGACTATTTTCATCTTCCGTTAGTTGAAACTCCACCGCAGCCTAACCTATTACCCGTGCCCTCTCTTAAGACGCACAGGCCGAACAACTATAACGTTGTTCAATTATAGGCTAGCCCATGCGTTGAATTTGAATCAGCATGGCTACATTTGTGGGAACTACGGCACACTGTCGGGGCAGAAGGTCGGGATGCCACGGTGTTGGTGTTGCCAGGACGCTGATGGCTAGGAAGGACAACGCAACCAGGATCCTGAAGGGCGACATCTCGATTTGACATATACCGCTAAAGGGAAAGAGGTATAAGGAACGCCAAGGCCGTGATACGTTGTCCGTTTTATTTATTACCTTAGGCACTTAAGATAAAGTTGCCTTGAAATATTAGAAGGGTATAGCCAATCGTACCACCCACATCCACTGTCATCCGCAAGTAACTAGGTCAGGTCGCCTTATTCTGGGATAAGCTTGCATATATGGTTTAGCCTGAGTTAGCTCAACCAACGGTGTCCGTGAAGATACGAGAGGTCTTTCGGAACTCCATGCCGGCACTTTGGTCGGCTAATGTGGTAGTGGTCTCTTGTCCCTGATCTTTTCCCGGGCTCGGTCCTATTTTAGCGGGAGCAACCTCTCGGCCCTGACGCGACCAAAACTTCACTCCTACAACGACGAACCAATCCATTCAGAATCTTAACCGTCTTGCAAGACGATATACTCGCCATGATCTATAAATACGCTATCCCGCTCTTAATGGTTGCTCTCCAGCGATTTGCCGACGCACTGCCTCTCGACGGCCTGCCGCAGCAGCGCTCTGAAGAATGCGAAGATAAAAAACTCGCCTGCCCCAGCCCCCGTGTTTTGCAATCGCAGTGTGATGGACGCCTTCTTCGCTGTGTTTTTGGAAATCTGATCGCCCAGCCTATGGGGTTTTGTGTGCGGTGTGTTGGAACAGGGGTCTGGGTTCAAGAGAGGATGTGGACGGACGAGGAGTACATGGATTTCGTGCTGAATAGTGGAATTCCGGCGCACCCTTGAGTGGATAGGACGTCTTTCATTGAGTTAAGATTGGACAGGAGGTGGTTGTGTTGGTTACTATGTTACCCGGTTCTACATGCCAAAAGAAGTTACAACCCAAAACGCGCAGCACTTTTTGCGAAGCGAGTGCAGCACTGCCATTTCTGTTACTCTTACGTAAGGTCACCTCCCCAGTGGGATCTGCCTTCCTTGAAATGGACTCATGCAATTCGACGCCACAAATCCGAAATGGCTGAGGCAGACGGGCCCAATTTATGCCCAAAGGGAGGCCTGGCAAATTTCTCAATCCTCACCCGCGATTCTCGCTGCATCCCAAATCTCACATCATACCCCGCGTTAGCCGCACCGACCTGTACCACAAGCCATGGATCCCATCACAGCGTTCCAGGTTGGTGCCTCGGTTGTCGCGTTTGTCGACTTCGCTTGCACCCTAGTATCAACTGGGTACCGAGTGTACAAATTGCCAGACGGTCGTTCCGAACGCACTGTCAAACTGCCACAGATCTTAACTTGGTACAGGCTCGAATAGAGAAAGACATAACCCGCTTTCCGCCGAGCGAATCTGACCAGGAAATCCTGAAGCTATACCAAGAGTGCAAGCGCATCGGCGCCGCGCTAGCATCAATGGTCCAAAGCCTAACGGCTCGGGGCACGTCCAAGTTAACCTATTCAAAAAGCAGCCTTGCAGTTACTGCCAGGGGGGTTTGGAAAGATGGGCAAATCGAGGCTCTAAAGGAGAGCCTGGAGCAAGTACGCTCCCGGATGATGCTGGCTATTATGATTTCCGTCTGGTACAACCTCCTTCCTTACTCTGATTAGCTGGTACCCAACTAATGATATATATATAGGCAAGACGTCAAATTAGTGGGACAGTCGAACAAGGTGATCAATCAAAAGCTGGACGAGATCGCGGGCCAGCTCGGGAAAGCAGAGAAGCATATCATCCAGGAAGTCGCCAATATCAGAGCCTCTAAACCTATCGCCACAGAGCCACAGAACGAACCTAAAGAGCTGCAAGTACGGACGCTAGCCGAAGACCTCTAGTCATTCAACTGGAAGCCAGATCTCGAGGGGCAGTGCTTACCTTCTAGCCAGTGGATCAATACGGCAATACTAAACAATCTCAACTTTACCGATATGGATAACCGCGACACCATGGTCTCGAAGGCCTACAAGAATACCTTTCAGTGGATATTTCGTCAAGAAGCGGGTACCTATAGGTTTTCTCACTGGCTGGGGACCGACAACTCTAATGTCTTCTAGATAACGGGAAAGGCTGGTTCCAAGAAGTCGACCCTAATAAAATATATCACCTCGTGCTATAGACAGCTGGAGACACGACTTAAGGAATAGGCTAGCGGGTTGCCTGTAGTCTAAGCTGCCTACTATTTCTGGGATTCCGGGAGCAAACCACTGCAAAAATCAAGAGAGGGAATGATGAGGACACTGCTCTACCGGTACTTGGATCAGCAAGCAGACTTGATACCCCTCGTTACGCCACGGCAATACGCCATGTACAGCATTCTAGGCCACACCCACTTCACGGTCCCCCCTTAGGAATGGGAAGAGTTGGAAAAGGCTCTCGCGCTTGGCTGCCGAGAGCGGTAAATCATTTCGCCTTGTACTATTCATTAATGGATTAGACAAATTCAGCGGCAATCAATCGCAAATAATTTCCTTTATCAAATTGCTCAACACCACATACGACATCAAAATCTGCGTCTCCAGCCAGCTATAGACGGAATTCGCTAACGCCCTATACTAAAGCCCCCGCCTAACAATGCAAAGCCTTACCCAGAGTGATATGCTCTTCTTCATAGAGGATCAGCTGCAAAGCCACCAGGCGTTTGTGGAACGGCAAAGGGCCTCCAGCACCACCTCGAGCCTCATCGATGACATCGCGCGGGGGGGCTGAGGGAATCTTTCTCTGGGTTGCAGTCGTCGTGCGATCCGTGATTCAGTTTTTAATAGTAGGGAAGGCCTTTGGAGAGATACAAATCTTCGTGAGGGGCATCCCACCAGACATATCTGAGCTGTTGACTAAGATATAGTACACGATCGAGCCGAAATGGATGGAAACATCGTCTCGGCTCTTCCAGGCCAAAGTCGCCGCCCTCGACCTTATACATCTAAACGTCAAACTGCTCTGGCTGTTAGAGGAAGGGGACCTCCCCTATGGGGAGGACAGCAAGGTCATACATACCATCACACCAATCTTGCGGAGAAAGCTAGACATGCATACGAGGGGCATTATTGAGATCTCCGCATCCGAATCTGTTGAGTTTCTCCACTGCAGCGCGAAGGATTGGATTCTGGGCCCCGAAATATGGAACACGATACAATCCAAAACCCCTCCGGAATACGACCCGTCGTTAGCCTTGTTGCGAGCCACAAATACCCACGTCTTACTAAACTTCAATCTACGCCGCGGGTGGGACCATGCTTGGGATGTGAACCGTGCTTGGGATGTGATCGCTCCTATCTTAACCGTTGCCAGTAATGTTGCGAACAAACCCGAGGTCGTCCCTCATTTAGTCGTCGCCCTAGATGAGTTCAACAGCATACTCGGCCGCCTTGCTGGAGTAGACCAATGCAAGAATCCGACCACGTTTAACGCCATGCACTGGGTATCTAGGTTCGACAAGATGGGATTCCGCTCGACGCCATGAACGGATTTCTTTGCTTGAGGGAGCTATATATGGACCTGACGAGACAATCTCGCCGCGGTGGATGGCCGCTGAGGGACATCCTAGCACCCGGTCGCTTTCTGCGGCTCAACGTTGGGAACTAATAAATTTCTTGCTCGACGCAGGGGACTCGCCTAGACGAAAAGCTTACCGACACAAACGACGCCGTCTGTCGTGGAGGCTACCTTCCTCGTGGTCGATACTGGAACAGGTGGCCGGGGAGAGGGAGTGGAGGAAGCAGGAGCTGGAGGGTATGGTGAAGCAAGTGGCGCAGGAGAAGCGGATGGCGCTGGAGAGGCGGATGGCGCTGGAGCGGGCGATTTTGGGGAAGCCGGGGAGGCGGATGGCGCAGGAGCAGCCGGAGTGGCTAGACGAGCCAAGGGGACAGCAGAATGGAGTGCACCTTAACCCTGATGTGGCCTACTTTGATGAGGTTGTATGTCTATTGCGAAAGGCGCAAAGAACACGGCAACATCTCCTCTCAGCCGGCAGTACGTGGCAAGGACTTACGGAACGCTTCGTACAGCTTCTGTCCTGAGAAAGCAGGAGAGCGGGGTATTAGGTTTGTTGGACGTTGCCCAACTCTCCCCACACCACAGACCACACAACCCAGATCTCAAGATCCGCGACAACGAATGCGTTTGTGGACCGCTCATAGCCCCCGCCCCCAGGGATCCTCTGCATTACGATGCCAACGATCTCGAGTACCTCGTCGAGAGCGTCAATGAGAGATGGAGCAATTCGATCTCTTTTGTCAGCAACTGCCCTCAGACAGAATATTCAGTTGGCTTCCGACGAGAAGCATTTACCGACAAGAAGCTCACCAAGCCGTCACCCTGCGTCGGCAACATCCTCTCTGGCGATTAGTCTTTCTTTATTCCCTCCGCGTGGAAAGTGAAATTGCGTTCGGGAGGAGAGTTGAAGAAAATAGTCTCCTTTTCGGGGATGTGGGTGCAATTGGTAGAGCCACTTATCTAGTTGACGAGAGCCGAGAGGCACGCCGGATCATGCTCCCGTTTGTGAGGAACGAGAAGTGTGGTCCCCTGGTAGCATCTCTCGAGCCTCACTACGACATGCCCCGCGGGAGGGTGGCGCGCTCACTTGGATACGAGACACCGCCGGGTGGATCTTCGACAGAGGGGGGCACCGGAGCTGGAGTCCGAGATGTGGCGGGCCAGCCAGTTGAGGACCGTAAATGTCGTAGAAGTCGATTATGGTTTTTATAAAGAGAAGAAAAGTAAATACAGGAAGAGGGGCTTTTAAGTAATAATAACGCTTAGAGGGGAGTCCTAGCTGCGGCCAAGGCCAGCCACTGTGGCATTAGCCCCGTGACAGATATGAATGGATCCAGAGCTTCTCATAGTTCAAGGCAGGAGGCGGTCGAATAACCGGTGATAGGTGCATCTTAGACCAGGAATACACCATAGACAAACAATAATAGCGCCACGGCGACCAATTTGGGCCATCGTGCAGATAAGCGCTGAGGTTTGCAGGTCGATGACGACATTGGCGGGATCGGAATTCACGGGTTGTCGTATCTCGGGTTTTTGGGGAAAATCGGGTCACCCTTTTTGCGCAAATTGAGGCCCGTGCGCCGTGTCTCGGGGTTTGAGGAAATCGGGTAGCTGTACGCCGTATTTCGCATTGAGCCGTGCGCCGTGGCACCTGTTTTCACGCTTTCCAACCCCTCCGCCTCCACTTCGGGTCCGCCAAGTCAATGAAGACTGCGACGACGGCAGACGCATCCAGGCGAGTCAGGATCATGGAAGGGCTTCTTGGGGCCTCAGTTGTCGGCACCCCGCTCTTGCTCCACATCAACGGGTGGTCGACCGAAGAACTGTTGGGAGATTTAAAGGGTGTGGGCCACCCACTCAAAGGAAGATAGCTCTTGGGGAATGGAATAGCATTTCAGTTTCCTGGATCCGCTTCCCATCTAAGGCTATCTTGTCCGTCTTCGTCCATTCCTCTCCGTATCTCGTCCTCAGTATGTGGACTCTTGCCCCGTTTGTTTTTTCACTCAGCTCTCTAGGCAGCACAATTGCAACAGATGCTCCACTGCATGGCGCCGTTGCCCGTCAGAATGCCAGGTGGAAGGTCGGCCAAGTGGTCCAGACTTCCAGCGGGGCAGTGCAGGGTCATGCCTCCCGCAATTTCTCCCACGTCTCCGAATACCTCGGAGTGCCTTATGCGCAGCCGCCGGTTGGGAATCTTCGCTTCCAACCCCCCGTTAAATTCAGTGGGACGAAAGCCATCAATGCCTCCAGTTATGTACAGCCCCCCCCCGCCCCCCCCAGTCCATCTGCCCTTCCACAACACCGCTAAGATGTAACAGGGTTTGTTATACATAGCTAACACCACATCCGGTCTTATTACTAATGCTAGTAATTATAAGAAGCTTGGGCTTTTGCAAGCAGGCCGTAACTTGATCTTTAAGTTAATAACGCCTCAGAGCGATACTAGTAAGGACTGTCTTACACTTAATATCTGGACAAAACCCCAAGTTAGCAAAGTATTACAACCTGCACCCGACACAAGCCTCGAGAGGACTGGCGCGGGTTAAGACAGAACGTATAGCAGGACGCTAACAGTCAAGGGGCGTTCTGAAGACGGCTTATTAAGCTAGCACTCTTAGACAGGGGGTTTAATATCACTGTAAGTCGTTGTCACTATAATGCACAGAGGTAAGTCTAAATAGAAGTGTTAGCTTAACAAGCCGTCTTTGGATCACCCTTACGTTTAGCGTCCTGCTATAAGCTCTGTCTTATCTTGTCCAGACCCCCTTGGATCTTCATTAAGAGCAGGTTGTAACAAACACCTTATTAATTATTTATATTATTCCCTCTTTATCGTGTTACTAATATATTGTTAATAATAACATTAATAAGTTACCTTACCTAACTTGTATTAACTTATTAAATAATTATACTTATTTAAACTTCTCTTTAAACTATTATAAGTGCTATCCTGTTTAAAATAGGTAGCTGCTCCTTCTATTTATAAAGTGTTCTGACTGGATACCTGGCACTGCTAGTACGCCAGTGAGCCTCAGCCACCGGAGTGAAGAAGCCTGAATCCTGCAGAATAGTTTATAAAGAAGCCTCTGGCTTCCAGTCAGAGCTAGAGGAACAGAGAGTGAACACAAGTAATACAACCACGCAGTTGCAACCCCTACAATTTTATAAAATCTAAAGTGCCGCGCTTCTAACACTATTTTATAAACCTCTTTATATGAACCACCTGTAAATAGGTACGTGGCTCGCGATTAGATTGCTAGCTGTGCTAAGTATCCTTACGCAAGCTGATTAGAGTGCTTAGGTTCGACCCAGGGGTCGAACCCTTTTCTTTTTGGTCAGCATAGTTTTAGTAAGCATAACCGGAACTCCTTCTTTTGACATATAGGAGGTGCAAGCGCGAGACTTGGAGGATAGAAATTTCTAACGTTTAGGTAAAGGAAAAAGAATATATAAGACCGTTAGTTTTAAAAATGGGATAAATTTGGCCATCTTTATACATGGGACTAGTCTGGGCCGCCTTGGCTAGAGTTAAAGTAATTCGCAGGCTGCGCTGCAGCCTGCTGAAAATAGTAATTAGGGTGAGCAAAGGAAGGCCAGCCTGAGCAAATCCTGATCAGGGTCTGAGCCGAGCCTAAGCCAGGGTGAGCAACGTCGCGTGCGAGAGGCACGAAAAAGGAAATTCTGTGTGCCCAGATTCGTCGCACATTACATGAAATTTACCCATATTACTATTCTTGTGTTCCTTGGATGGCTTTTGGATGTGTTGTCGAGTCGCACTGTGTGTGCAATGCTTTGCACGATTCCGAGGTTGCAGTTGCCTTTGTCTCACGAGCTGCACGAATTGAAAGCTGGTATTGATGTCGCCAAAACAGTAGCCGGAAGCGGCGACAGATGAAAACACACAAAGACACTCACCGTCGAGTATTAACTTTCGATTTCCAACATGAAATGTCTCACAGGCTCTTCGCAAAGATTGCAGGTTTACCAACTTGAAGATACGTCCGAGCTTGCTGTCGTTGGAATCATCGAAATTATTTATTTTCTGCCGATATGGAGACCGACGACGGGTTACCGCCAGTCCTCGGGCTGTCTGACATCTTGTCGTCGGAAGAGCTCGCGTCGGACAACATCACGGAAGAAATAGCCGTGCTTCTCGCGAAGAAAGGCATCATCGTCAGCAACATCCTCCTCCCATCTATCCTCGGGAGACGCCTTCCTCCCGGACGGCCAGCGCCTGATTTTCCTCCGGGAAGACCGCTCCCATCTCTCGGAAAGCGCAAAAAGGAGGATGCGGGCAGGGGAAAGAAAGTACAAGCTACCGAGTCAACCTCGACAAAGCCTGTTGTCGGAAAAAAGAGAGGTCCTCCGGACAATAGTGCATCTGAAGCAGTCAAGACTCCTGCGGCTAAGAAACGTAAGACAAATACACCAGCCAGCAAGAAGACCATGAAAGTTCCGGTCACAAAAACACCGGCCAGCAAAAAGACGACGTCAACTCCAGCCAAAACCACACCAGCCGGCAAGAAGACCACGAAAACTCCAGCCACGAAGACACCGGTCAGCAAAACGACGACGGGAACTCCAGCCAACTCAAACAGTAACATGCCCAACGTCGGAAAAAAGCGCAAACCAGTTACAGCGACTCCAACGCCAGGAGCAAAAGCAACCCGCAAACAAAAGGCTGAGCCTCTCAGTGATAGTGACTCGGATGGTGATGATACCGAGGCTCCTATTGGTAATGACTCAGATGGGGATTACTCCCCTCCTGCTAGGGGTAAAAAGGTCACGCCGGCAAAGACAACGAAGGCGTCTCCAGCGAAGAAACGGAAGCGTGCGGCCAGTCTATCAGGGGCTTCCGAAGCGGCCACGAAGGCAGGTCGAGAGGTCTCGAAGTCCACCGGCGGTTCACATGCTAAAAAGACGGGGGAACCCAGACTCGGAACACACGCGCCGCCGCACGCGGTAAAGGGGTTGGCCGGCAGCAGGGCGAAGGCCAGACGTCCCTCCGCCTTGTCTCTCGCAGGGGCCACGGGCTCAAAACGCCGCACCAGAAAAGGGGTATCAGAACCAACCCGCCATGTTCGCTTTGTGATTGAAATCTCTGATGATGACGAAGAGAGCACTTGGCAGAAGGTGCCGCCATCCCCTTATCCCCGGACCCAAACAAAGACCTCGGATAACAACACCTGGTCCACTTCTCGTGCCTTATCCGCTGTGCCAAAGCCAAAAAGCAAGAAGAAAGCCGGAAAAGCCACCGCAAGCAAGTTGCCAAAGACACCTTCTCCCGTCGAGGGCATGGTCTACTCCCACGGTCTTCTCTGGCCAGCGCCGCCAACCCCCACGCAACAACCAGCCCAGGAAACACCAGTTTCAACCCGGACTAGAAGTCATAGCCCCTCCTCGGACAGCAAACCCTCGGCAAACCTGCTCTCCCGACGGAAATCCAAAGCCCCGCCGCCAAAGGAACGACCAAAGAGAGAGACCAAAAGGAACAAAAAGCGAGTCCCATCGCCCTCCATCGCGGAGTCAGACCTCGAAGTCTGGGATGAATACCCCGAGCCTTCGACCCCTACACAACCGACCATCCCGCTTGCCCCCTCGCCACACCCGACACCCGTTTCTGGCTCCATCTCAGCCACAGGCGCACGACAGCAAAAATCAAAACACCAACACCAGCCAATCGCACCGCCCCCCTGGTCCCCCCCACCCATCTCCTCCCCCTCCTTCCTGCGCTCCTGGCCCCCTCTCCCCGGGACAGTCCACTGCCTCCCCTGCCTCCGCGACACCCTCTCCCGCTGGCAGCGCATCCGCCGCGGCGTAGCCCTGATACTGCGCCTTCTCGGCGGAGATCCTGCTTTACGTTCCCTGCGCACCTCGATACTAGCGCTGCGAAATGCTATGAGGACGTATGCTGCTTATCTAGAGGAGGCAGAGGTAGAGGCAGAGGCCGAGGGTGAGTACGAGGACGGGGACGAATACCGCGCCGCTGCCCGCAGATTGGGAGAGATTCCAGCAGACCATGTAGGCGTGCTCCTCCTCCGTCGGGAGGTGCGTCGCCGGATAGACATTGACTCCTCGTCTGCGGCCGTGGGTTATGTGAACGACGTCCTCGGTGTAGGCGCGGCGCTGGACGCGCTAGAGCGCCAGGCGGGCTTGGCTGGAGCACGGGGGGATAAGATTGAGGGGCTGTTTGCGCCGGTTTTTGCGCTGATGGATCCTACTGTCTCTGGGGTTCAGCC
>Ga0247770_1000218_pt1 | contig 55459 bp, 45 predicted proteins | sample UWRJL136409B6_FD_179943 | JGI IMG/M metagenome (GOLD analysis project Ga0247770, IMG submission 179943) | Plant litter microbial communities from Arlington Agricultural Research Station in Wisconsin, United States - UWRJ-L136-409B-6 | ecosystem: Environmental > Terrestrial > Plant litter >...
CCGACGGAGACGGTGGTCGGCTGCTCCGCCTATATTCTTCCGAGCGGCGTGCACCGCGCCGGCGCCGTCCCCGTGGGCGGTCCGATCCGCAACCTCACCTTCCACGTGCTGGACGCGCACCTGAACCCGGTGCCGGTCGGCGTTCCCGGCGAGCTGTACATCGGCGGCGTCGGGGTGGCGCGCGGCTACCTGGGGCGGCCGGCGCTCTCCGCGGAGAAGTTCGTCCCCGACCCCTTCGCCGGCGGGGGCGCGCGGATGTACCGCGCGGGGGACCGGGCGCGCTGGCAGGGGGACGGCAACCTGCTGATCCTGGGTCGCACCGACGCCCAGGTGAAGGTGCGCGGCTACCGCGTGGAGCCGGGCGAGGTGGAGGCGCTCCTCCGCCGGCACGAGGGCGTCTCGGCGTGCCTGGTGGTGGCGCGCGAGGACATCCCCGGCGACCGGCGGCTGGTGGCGTACGTGGTGGGCGGGGCGGGGGCGGACGAGCTCCGCGAGCACCTGCGGCGGAGCGTCCCCGAATACATGGTCCCCAGCGCCTTCGTCCCGCTCCCCTCGCTTCCGAGGACGGCGACGGGGAAGGTGGATCCGAAGACGCTCCCCGCGCCCGAGTACGGGGCCCAGGAGGAGGGCCACGTGGCGCCGCGCACCGTGGTGGAGGAGACGCTCGCCGCCCTCTGGGCCGAGGTGCTGCGCGTGGAGCGGGTGGGGGCGAGGGACGACTTCTTCGCGCTGGGCGGGCACTCGCTCCTGGTGATGCGGCTGATCCCCGCCGCGGAGGCCGCCTTCGGCGTGGGGCTCTCCATCCGCGCGGTGTTCGCGCACCCCACGCTGGAGGCCATGGCGGGGGAGATCGAGCGAAGGATCTACGAAGACGTGCTCGCCATGTCCGACACGGAGGCCGAGCAGGTGGCAGGACTCAACGCAATCCAGGGAGGGTGAGTTGCCGTCAACACCGACCGCAGGGGTCCCGGGCATGGAGATCTCCCCGGCCAAGCGCGCGATCCTCGAGGCCAGGCTCCGCGGCCTGGGCCGCGCGCCGGACGCCGCGCACCGGGCCGACGAGGGAGACGCTCCGCTCTCGCTTCCCCAGGAGCGCTTCTGGTTCCTGGACCGGCTGGGGCAGGGCGGGATGCCCTACACCATCCCCCGGGCGCTCCGGCTCCCCGGGGGGGTGGACGAGGGGGCGCTGGAGCGGGCGCTGGGCGAGGTCGTCCGCCGCCACGAGGCGCTCCGGGCCACCTTCCGCGAGGTGGACGGCGTCCCGGTGCAGGTGATTGCCCCCTTCGAGGGCTTCGCGCTCGCCGTGGAGGACCTCTCCGCCCTGGACGAGACGGCGCGCGAGGCCGAGGTGCGGCGGCGGTCGGCCGGCGAGGCCGCGCACGTCTTCGACCTCTCCGAGGGCCCGCTCTTCCGCGCCCGCCTCCTGCGGCTGGGGCGCCAGGAGCACGTCCTCCTCCTCTCCACGCACCACATCGTCTGCGACGGGTGGAGCATGGACGTGCTCTTCCGCGACCTGTGGACGCTGTACGCCGCCTTCCGCGACGGGCGCGAGCCGGCGCTCGCCGAGCTCCCCCTGCGCTACGCCGACCACGCCCGCCGGCAGCGCGAGCGGGCGGGGAGCGCGGCCGAGGCGCGGCAGCTGGCGTACTGGAAGGAGCAGCTGGCCGGCGCCCCCGCGCTCCTGGAGCTCCCCACCGACCACCCCCGCCCCCCGGTGCAGTCGTTCCGGGGCGGCGCGGTGCAGGTGGCCGTCCCGCCCCGGGTGGTGGAGCAGCTGCGCCGGCTGGCGCGGAGCGAGGGCGCCACGCTGTACATGGTGGTGCTGGCCGCCTGGCAGGCGCTCCTGGCCCGCTACACCGGGAACGACGACGTGGTGGTGGGCACCCCGGTGGCCGGGCGGATGCGCGGCGACGTGCAGGAACTGGTGGGCCTCTTCATGAACACCCTGGTCCTCCGCGCCGACCTCTCCGGCGACCCCACCTTCCGCCAGGCGGTGGGGCGGGTGCGCGAGACGGTGCTGAGCGCCTACGAGAACCAGGACGTTCCCCTGGAGCGGCTGGTGGAGGCGCTGCAGCCCGAGCGGTCGCTGAGCCACTCCTCGCTCTTCCAGGTCCTCTTCCAGCTGGACAGCGGGGGGGAGTCGGAGACGGGCGTCGGCGGGGTGCGGGTGGAGGGGCTGAAGGTGGAGCGGGAGATCTCCAAGTTCGACCTCACCCTGGACCTGGACGCGCACGCCATGGGGCTGGGCGGGGTGCTGGAGTACAGCACCGACCTCTTCGAGCGCGGCACCGCCCGGCGGATGGTGGAGCACCTGGAGCGGGTGCTGGAGCAGGCCGCCTCCGACCCCGACCGGCGCCTCTCCACGCTGGAGCTGATGGGCCGCGCCGACCGCGCCCGGATCCTGGGATGGAACCGGACCACGGCCCGGTATCCCGCCGACCGCTGCCTCCACCAGCTCTTCGAGGCGCAGGCGCGCGCCACCCCCGCCGCCCCCGCCGTCCTCTTCCGCGACGAGCAGCTCACCTGCGCCGAGCTGGACGCGCGGGCCAACCGGCTGGCCAACCACCTGCGGCGGATGGGGGTGGGGCCCGAGGCGCGGGTGGGGCTGTGCATGGAGCGGAGCCCGGAGATCCTGGTGGCCATCCTGGGGGTGATGAAGGCCGGCGGCGCCTACGTCCCCATGGACCCCGGCCACCCCGCCGAGCGCATCGCCTACCTGCTGGAGGACTCGGGGGTGGAGGTGCTCCTGACCCAGGAGCGGCTGCGCGCGCGCCTCCCGGCGCGCGAGGGCGTCCGCGTCCTCGCCGTGGACTCCGCCTGGCCCGCGATCGCGGCCGAGAGCGCCGGGGCGCCGGAGAGCGGGGTGGGCCCGGAGAACCTCTGCTACGTGATCTACACCTCGGGGAGCACGGGGCGGCCCAAGGGCGTGGCCATGCACCACCGGGGGGTGGGGAACTACGTCCACTGGGGGGTGCGCGCCTACGGGGCCGACGGGGGGAACGGGGCCCCGGTCTTCTCGTCGATGGCGGTGGACCTGACCATCACCAACCTCCTCCCCCTCTTCGCCGGCCGCCCGGTGCGCCTCCTCCCCGAGGAGAACCCGGTGGAGGCGCTGGCGGAGGTGCTGCGGGGGAAGCCCGGCTTCGGGCTCCTCAAGATCACCCCCGTCCACCTCTCGCTCCTCACCCCGCTGCTGACCCCGGAGGAGGCGCGCTCCGCCGCGCGCACCCTGGTCATCGGCGCCGACTTCCTGAACGCCGAGCCCACCCTCTTCTGGCAGGACCACGCGCCGGGGGTGCGGCTGATGAACGAATACGGGCCCACGGAGACGGTGGTCGGCTGCTCGGCGTACGTGCTCGCCCCGGGGCGGCACCGTGCGGGCCCCGTCCCCGTGGGCCACCCGATCCAGAACCTCCGCTTCTACGTCCTGGACGCGCGGCTGGAGCCCGTCCCCGTGGGGCTCCCCGGCGAGCTGTACATCGGCGGGGCGGGGGTGGCGCGCGGCTACCTGGGGCGGCCGGCGCTCTCGGCCGAGAAGTTCGTCCCCGACCCCTTCGCGGGGGACGGGTCGCGGATGTACCGCACCGGCGACCGGGCGCGGTGGCAGGGCGACGGCAACCTCCTGATCCTGGGGCGCACCGACAACCAGGTGAAGATCCGCGGCTTCCGGGTGGAGCTGGGCGAGGTGGAGGCGGTGCTGCGGCGGCACGAGCCCGTCTCGGAGTGCCTGGCGGTGGTGCGCGAGGACCGGCCCGGCGACCGGCGGCTGGTGGCGTACGTCGTGGGGCCGGCGGACGCGGGCGCGCTCCGCGAGCACGCGCGGCGGAGCCTTCCCGAGTACATGGTCCCCGACGCCATCGTCCTCCTGGACGCGCTCCCCCAGACGCCCACGGGAAAGCTGGACCGCCGCGCCCTCCCCGCCCCCACGTACGGGGGACCGGCGCCGGACGCGGACGGGCCGGCGGACGAGGTGGAGGCGCGGCTGCTGGAGATCTGGGAGGAGCTGCTGGGGGTGGAGGGGCTCGCCCCCACGCGGGGGTTCTTCGAGCTGGGCGGGAACTCGCTCCTGGCGCTGCGCCTGGTGGCGCAGGTGAACAAGCGGCTCGGCTCCCGCCTCCAGGTGGCCACTCTCTTCGCCGGGGCCACCGTCCGCCACATGGCCGCGGCCATCCGGGAAGGGCAGCCGGCCGCCCGCGCGGCCGATGCCTCCCTGGTTCCGCTCCAGCCGGGCGGCTCCCTCCCCCCGCTCTTCTGCGTCCACCCCTCCGGGCGGGGGGTGGAGGGGTACGAGCCCTTCGCGCGCGCCGTGGGCGCCGAGCAGCCGGTCTTCGGGCTCCGCGACCTGGGCGACCCGCTGTCGCGCCCCATCCCCCACATCGCCGCCGACCACGTCCGCGCCCTGCGCTCCGTGCAGCCGGAGGGACCCTACCACCTCTGCGGCTGGTCATTCGGCGGGTTCGTGGCCTACGAGATGGCCAGCCAGCTGGAGCGCGAGGGGGAGCGGGTGGCCTTCGTGGGGATCGTGGACGCCATGGAGCCGGAGCTGGCGCGGACGCGGCTGGCGAAGAGCGACGCGGAGCTCCTGGCGGGGATCGGGGGCGACCTGTCGGAGCACGTGGGGGCGGCGTTCCCGCTCCGGGCCGAGGCGCTGGAGGGGATGGAGCCGGAGGAGCGGCTCCGCCGGGTGGTGGAGGCGCTCCACGCGCTGGGCGCCGCGCCCCGGAGCTTCGGCGCGCCCGAGCTGCGCGACCACTGCCAGGTCTTCCGCGAGCGGACGGCCAGCCTCTCCGGCTACGCCCCGGGCCCGTTCTCCGGCCCCCTGACCCTCTTCCGCGCCGCGGAGGTCCCCGAGGAGTACGCGCGCTTCTTCGCGCCGCGCGACGCGGAGGTGGCGCGGACGCTGGGGTGGTCGCGGATCTCCCCCGCCGTGGAGGTGCACGTGGTGCCGGGGACGCACAACACCCTGGGCGAGGAGCCGCACGTCGGCGTCTTCGCCGAGCGCGTGCGCCGGTCGCTCGCCCGGGCGCGGGAGGGCGTCGGGGCCGTGGACGGCGCTCATCCGGCGGAGGGCGGGCGATGAGCTCCGCCGCCCCGCCGGGGGGCATGCGCGTCCGCCTGGGGCGGTGGCGCGCGCTCCTGGGGCTCCTCTGGAGCTCCGGCCGCGGCCGCGTGGCGCTGCTGGGGGTGGTGATCGTCCTGGCGGGGCTCCTGCCGACGGCGGTGATCCTCCTGACCGGCGCGCTGGTGGCCGCCATCCCCGGCGCGGTGGAGCACGGGATCGGCTCGGAGGGGGGGCGGGCGGCGCTCCTGGCGCTCTCGGGGCTCGCCTGCGCCCTCCTCCTCCTGGCGGTGGCCAGCGGATCCCTCACCCAGCTCTCGCGGGTGGTCACCGCCGCCTACGGGCTGGTGGTGCACCGCGCGGTGGCCGCGGTGGCGCTGGGGTCCCCGGGGATGGAGCCGCTGGAGGACCCCGCCTTCGCCGACGAGCTGGAGGCGGTCCGGCAGGCCGAGCGGCGCGGCGTCCTCCGCGCCACCACCCTCTCGCTGGGGGAGATCGCCGTGGCGCGGCTCCAGGGGATGGGCGCCTTCGCGGTGCTGCTGGCCTTCCGCTGGTGGGCGCCCCTGGTGCTGGCGGCGGCGTGGCACCTCACCAACCGCGTCTACTGGAAGGCCAGCGAGACCGGGGTGAGCGTGCAGATGAGCGACGGCGCGGCGCGGCTGCGGCGGGCCGAGTACCTGCGCTCGCTGGCGCTGGACGCGGGCGCCGCCAAGGAGGTGCGGGTCTTCGGGCTGGCCCGCTGGGTGGTGGGCGGGTACGGCGACGCCTGGCGGGAGGCGCTGGAGGTGATGTGGCGGAGCCGCCGGGCGCACCGGGGGCTGACCGCCGCCGCCACCCTGGCGCTGGTGGCGTCGCACGGGGTGGTGCTGGCGGCGCTGGCCCGGGCCGCGGTGCAGGGCGAGGTGGGGACGGCCGCGCTCCTGGTCTTCGCGCAGGCGGTCATCGCCACCAGCGACCTGGGGCTGATCGGCGACGCGCAGTGGTCGCTGGCCCAGGCGCTGGGGCTGGCCGAGCGCGTCGGCCGCCTCCGCTCGCGGGCGCCCGCGCCGGCGGCCGAGTTCGCGGAAGACGCGCCTCCGCCGGCGGCGGGCGGGAAGGTGGCGGTGCGGCTGGACGGCGTGCGCTTCACCTACCGGGGGCGGGAGCGGCCGGTGCTGGACGGGCTCACGCTGGAGATCCCCGCCGGCCAGTCGGTGGCCGTGGTGGGGGAGAACGGGGCGGGGAAGAGCACGCTGATCAAGCTCCTCTGCGGGCTCCACCACCCCGACGCCGGCCGCGTCCTCCTGGACGGGAGCGCCACGCCGCTGGAGGCGCGGGGGCGCGTGGGGGTCATCTTCCAGGACTTCGTGCACTACCCCCTCTCGCTCCGCGAGAACGTGGGGTTCGGGCACCCGCCCCTGCTCGGCGACGAGGCGGCGCTGGAGGGGGCGCTCCGCGACGCGGGCGGCGCCGGGCTCTTCGCGGCGCTCCCCCGGGGGTGGGAGACGGTCCTCTCGCGCGAGTACGAGGGCGGGGTGGAGCTCTCGGGCGGGCAGTGGCAGCGGGTGGCGCTGGCCCGGGCGCTGGCCGCCGTCCGCGGGGGCGCGGGGCTCCTGATCCTGGACGAGCCCACCGCCGCGCTGGACGTGCGCGCCGAGACGGAGCTGTTCGAGCGCTTCCTGGAGGTCACCCGCGGCGTCACCACCATCCTGGTCTCGCACCGCCTCTCCAGCGTCCGCCGCGCCGACCGCATCGTGGTGATCGACGGCGGCCGGGTGGCCGAGGACGGGACCCACGACCAGCTGATGCGGGCCGGCGGCCGGTACGCGGCCATGTTCGCGCTCCAGGCCGGCCGCTTCGCCGCCGCCGGCGACGCCGGGGAGGGAGGGGTGGCCGCCCATGCGTGAGCACTGGCGCGCCCTGGCCCTCCTGGTGGGCACCGCCTGGCGCACCGACCGCTGGCGCTCGGCGGGGCTGCTCCTGGAGCCCGTCGTCTACCTGCGCTTCCCGCTCTTCGCCTGGTGCCTCAAGCTCCTGGCCGACGGCTCCGTCCGCCACGACGCGCGCCTCGTGGCCGCGGGGGTGGCGGGGATCGCCGCCACCCGGGTGCTGGGGTTCCTGGGGGGATGGGTGGGAAGCTGGATCCGGGGGCGCCTCACCGAGGAGGTGGGGTTCGCGCTGGACCGCGACATCGCGGCGCTGGCGTCGGAGCTTCCGGGGGTGGAGCACCACGAGCGCCCCGACTACCAGGACCGGCTGGAGCTCCTCCGCCAGGCGCAGGGCGCGCTGGGCGGCTCGCTCAACACCCTGATCGTCACCGCCAACTCGGTGATCGCCGGGGTGGGGACGCTGGTGGCGCTGGCGCTGGTGAGCCCCTGGCTCCTCCTCCTGGTCCCCTTCGCCCTCCCGGCGCTCCCCATCGCCGCCGTGCAGCAGCGGTGGTACCGCGAGGCCGAGGAGCGGATGGCCGAGCCCTCCCGCCGCTTCCGCCGCCTCCAGGACCTCACCCTGGACCGCGGCGCCGGGATGGAGCTGCGCGTCTTCCGCCTCCAGCGCGAGATCCTCTCCCGGCTGGAGGGGGCGTGGAGCGAGTCGCGGGCCTTCCTGGTGGAAGCCGGGCGCCGCGGCACCCTGCTGAACCTGGCGGGCGACGCCGTCTTCCTGGCGGGGTTCGCCGGTGCCGTGGGGGTGATGCTCTGGCGGGCCGGCCGCGGCCAGGCCACGGTGGGCGACGTGGTGATGACCGTCTACCTGGGGCAGCAGGTGAGCGCCAGCGTGGTGGAGCCCCTCCGCCGCGCGGCCGGGGTGGGCGAGGTGCTGCGCGGCGCCGGGCGGATGCTCTGGGTGCGCGACTACGCCCGGAGCGCGGCCGCCGCCCGCGGGGGGAGCCGGCCCGCCCCGGCGCGGCTCCGGGAGGGGATCGTCTTCGAGAACGTCTCCTTCCGCTACCCCGGCACCGAGCGGTGGGCCCTCCGCGACGCCTCGTTCCACCTTCCCGCCGGGAGCGTGGTGGCGGTGGTGGGCGAGAACGGGGCGGGGAAGACCACGCTGGTCAAGCTCCTCTGCCGGATGTACGAGCCCACCGGGGGGCGGATCCTGGTGGACGGGGTGGAGCTGGCCGAGATCGAGGTGGGGGCGTGGCGCCGGCGGCTCTCCGCCGCCTTCCAGGACTTCGCCCGCTTCGAGCTCGCCGCGGGGCGGGCCGTGGGGGTGGGCGACCTTCCCCGGCTGGACGACGCCGCCGCCGTGGGCGAGGCGCTGGAGCGGGCGGGGGCCGGGGGCGTCCTGGAGGGGCTTCCCGCCGGCGGCGGGACGCAGCTGGGAGCCCGGTGGGAGGGCGGGGTGGACCTCTCCACCGGCCAGTGGCAGAAGCTGGCGCTGGGGCGCGCGCTGATGCGCCCCGATCCCCTTTTGGTCTTCTTCGACGAGCCCACCGCCTCGCTGGACGCCCTGGCCGAGCACGCCCTCTTCGAGCGCTACGCCCGCGAGGCCCGCTCCGGCGCGTCCCGGGGCGCCGTCACCGTGCTGGTGTCCCACCGCTTCTCCACCGTGCGCACCGCCGACCTGATCCTGGTGATCGACGGCGGCGGCGTCACGGAGCTGGGCGACCACGAGCAGCTGCTGCGGCGCGACGGGCTCTACGCCGAGCTCTACCTGCTGCAGGCGCGCTCCTATGCCTGAGCCGGCCGGCGTCCGCCCGGCGCGGCCGTTCCACCCATCCACCCCGGCGGAGAGGGACATGGGACCCGACCTTTCGTTCGAGCGCGCCATCCGCTTCGCCGCCGAGCTCGTCCGCATCCCCTCGCCTCCCGGCGGGGAGGAGGCGGTGGCGCTCCGCATCCTGGACGAGCTGCGGGCGCTGGGCTTCGACGAGGCGCGCACCGACCGCGCGGGGAACGTGATCGGCCGCGTCGCCGGGACGGGGGGCGCGCCGGCGGTGATGCTCTCCTCGCACATGGACGTGGTGGACGTGGGCGACCCCGCGGCGTGGGAGCACGACCCGTACGGGGGCGTGGTGGCCGGCGGGTTCCTCCACGGCCGCGGCGCCATGGACGTGAAGGGGCCGCTGGCCCTCCAGCTCTACGCCGCCGCCCGCTTCGTGGAGGAGCGCCCCGCGGGCGACCTGCTGATGGTCTGCTCCGTCTACGAGGAGAAGGGCGGGTGGGGGATGATGCACCTGATGGGCTCGCTCGCGGAGCGCCCCGGGGCCGTCCTCCTGAGCGAGGCCACCGACGGCGACCTGTGCACGGGCCACCGCGGGCACGCCGAGCTGGCGGTGGAGATCCACGGCGTGGCCGCGCACGCCTCGGCGCCCGAGCGCGGGCGCAACCCCAACCTCGTCCTCCCGCACGTCCTCCTGGCGCTCGCCGAGATCTCGGAGGCGCAGCCCTCCGACCCCGTCCTGGGGCGCGCCACGCTCACCCCCACGGTGATCGAGAGCTGGCCCAGGAGCGGGAACGTGATCCCCGACCGCGTCCGGGTCACCCTGGACCTGCGGGTCCTTCCCGGGTGGGACGAGTCCCGCGCGGTGGAGGAGATCCGCGCCCGCCTGGCCGCGCGGGTGCCGCCGGCCGAGGGGGTGCGCGTGGAGGTCCTCCCCGGGGTGGCCACCCACCGCGCCTGGACGGGGTGGGTGGACGAGCACTCCACCTTCACCCCCGGCTTCCTGCTGGCGGACGACCACCCGGTGGTGGCGGCCGCCGCGCGGGCGGTGCGCGGGGCCACCGGGCGCCAGCCCCGGCTCCGGCAGTGGAAGTTCGGCACCGACGGGGGGCACGCCTGCGGGACGCACGGCGTCCCCACCATCGGCTACGCGCCGGGGGTGGAGGCGCTGGCGCACACCAGCCGCGAGCGGCTGGAGCTGGGTCCGGCGCGCATCGTCTACGACGCGTATCCCGCCGTGATCCGCGCGGTCCTGGCGGCCCTCGCGGAGGCGGCGCCGGTCCCCGCCGCGCCGGGGATCGCCATCCTCCCCACGCCGTTCGCCCTGGAGCCGCGCCGCGAGCCCCTCCCGGTCGGGGGCGGCCCGGTGTCCTGACGCCCCCCGGCGGCATGGGCGGCGCGCCGGCCGGCCATCCCCCGAGGCAGCGCGAACGGGCCGTGGTGGAGGGGGATCCCGCGTCTTTCGTCGCGAGCGGGAGACGGGCCGATCCGGGCGCATCGAGCGATGGGCCGCGGGTGGATGGACGGGTGGAGACGGCGACGATCGAGGTCCCGAGGACGTGGCTCCCTTTTCCTTTGCGCCGATGACGACGAGCACGAACGAGCTGGACGCGCAGAACCTGGCCCTGGCCACCTCCGACGACGAGGTGGACGAGCTGAACGCGCGCTTCTACGGGAAGATCCGCTATCCCTGGCCGCCCTTCTTCTTCGAGCGGCTGGCCGAGCGGCGCTTCTGGGCCGACGCGCTGGACCAGGACGTGGGCCGCCGGGAGCGGCCGGTGCTCCCCCGCGAGGGCGCCCGCGTGTGGGTGGCCGGGTGCGGGACCAACCAGGCCGTCATCACCGCGCTCATGTTCCCCGACGCCCGGGTGGTGGGCTCCGACGTCTCCGCCGGCTCGCTGGAGGTGGCCGGGCGGAACGCGGCGCAGCTGGGGGTGGGGAACCTGGAGCTGCGCGAGGAGAGCATCCACCGGGCGGGCTACCGGGAGGAGTTCGACTACGTGGTCTGCACCGGCGTGGTCCACCACACCGCCGACCCCGAGGGCGCGCTGGCCCGCCTCTCCGCCGCCCTCCGCCCCGCGGGGGTGATGCAGCTGATGGTCTACAACCGCTACCACCGCGCCATGACCACCGCCTTCCAGAAGGCGGTGCGGGCGCTGCTGGGCGGCGCCGGCGGCTACGAGGAGGAGATGGCGCTGGCGCGGCGGTTCGTCCACCACTACGCCGGGGCGGGGAACGTGGCCGGGTGGCTCGCCGGGTACCGCGACGCCCCTGACGCGCAGCTGGCCGACACCCTGGTCCAGCCGGTGGAGCACAGCTACACGGTGGAGTCGCTGGAGCGGATGGCGCGCGGCGCGGGGCTGGAGCTCCTGGCCCCCTGCCCCAACCCCAACGACGCCGACCTGGGCACCCTCCACTGGGAGATGGAGATGGGCGACCCCGCGCTCCAGCGCGCCTACGACGCCCTCCCCGACGCGCGGCGCTGGCAGGTGACCAACCTGCTCCTGATGGAGGAGTCGCCCATGCTCTGGTTCTACCTCCAGCGCCTGGACTCGCCCGCGCCGCGCCGGACCACGCGCCAGCTGTGCGACGAGTTCCTGGAGAGCCGCTTCGCCCCCGCGCGCACCACCCGCCAGCTGCACATGCGCGGCCCCGGCGAGGCGTACGGCGCCACCCCCGACCAGGAGGTCCCCTTCCCGGTCTGGCGCGGAAAGGGAGACGCCCGGCGGGTCTTCGAGGCGGTCGATCCGGCCGTGCCCATGCGCGCCACGCTGGAACGGCTGGGCATCCCCACCGACGCCCTCCCGGCCGTCGACCGCCTGCGGGTGCTCCTCGCATCCTCCGCCTTCCCCTTCCTCCGCGCCTCGTGAGCGTGGACGTCGAGGATCGGGGCGGAGATCGGGATGAGGATCGGAAGATGGGGACAGGAGATGAGGATCGGGTGATGAGGATCGGGGCGGAGATCGGGCGGAGATCGGGCGGAGATCGGGACGACGATTGGGGATGAGGATCGGACGAGGATCGAGGACGACGATCGAGAATGAGGATCGGCGACGGAGATCGGGACGAGGACTGGGGATTGGGATCGCGGACGAGGATCGGGAGATGGAGATCGGGAGACGAGGACCGGTGACGGCGGACGGCGGCGATCCTGGCGCCGGTGCGGGCTGAGCGGAAGACGCGGGGAGCGCCGCTCCCCCTGGCGAGAACCCATGACGGACAGGGAGACATGCAGAACTACCCGCCGGCGCTCTTGGAGGAGTGGATGCGCCTGTACTACTTCGCGGTGGACGTCGACATCGGCAGCAGCGGGGTGTCGGACTACTCGCTGGCGGAGGTGCGCGCGCTGCTGGGGATCGGCGTGGAGGAGATGGACGCGGTGGTCTTCCACGACAGCCAGACGCTGGGCGGGAGCGGGGTGCGCCGCGCCATCGCCGCCCGCTGGACGGGAGGCGACGCCGACCGCGTGATGGTCACGCACGGCTCCACCGAGGCCATCTTCCTGGCCATGAACGCCCTCCTCTCGCCCGGCGACGAGGTGGTGGTGCTGGACCCCGTCTACCCGGGGCTGGGCGACGTGGTGCGGGGGATCGGGTGCCGGGTGAAGCACTGGACGCTGCACGCCGGCGACGGGTGGAGCCCGGACCTGGACCGCCTGGAGGCGCTGGTGACCGACCGCACCCGGATGGTGGTGGTCAACTTCCCCCACAACCCCACCGGGGCCACGCTCACCCCCGAGGGGCTGGACCGCCTGCTGGCCCTCGTGGAGCGCGCGGGCGCCTGGCTCCTGTGGGACGGCGCCTTCGCCGACCTCACCCACGGCGCCGCGCCCCTCCCCGACCCCGTCCAGCGCCACGGCCGCGTGGTGTCGCTGGGCACCCTCTCCAAGGCGTACGGCCTTCCCGGGCTGCGGGTGGGGTGGTGCCTGGCCGCCCCCGCGGTGCTGGAGCGGATGGCCCGCGTGCGCGACTACACCACCCTGCACCTGTCGCCGCTGGTGGAGCTGATCGCCGAGCGCGTGGTGGACGGCGCCGACCGCATCCTGGCCGTCAAGCGCGCGGCCGCCCGCCGCAACCTGGACGTGGTGGAGCGGTGGATGGAGGAGCAGGACGGCGCCATCGCCTGGACGCCCCCCTCCGGCGGGGTGTGCGGCTTCCCCCGCCTTCCCGGCGTGGCCGACGTGAACGCCTTCTGCCACCGGCTGGCGCGCGAGCAGAAGGTGCTGCTGGTCCCCGGCACCTGCTTCGGCACCCCCGGGCACGTGCGGCTGGGCTTCGGCGGGGAGACGGCCGCGCTGGAGGAAGGGCTCGCCCGCCTGGCCGGGGCGCTCCGCGGCGCCGGAGTCCCGGCGCTGGCCTGATCCGCGGGAAGGCGAGGACGCACCTCGCGGGTCCGCCGGAAACGCGGGACGCGACGCCGGAAGATACGAGTTCGTTTGCGGAGATCGCATGCCGGGCGGGATGGACCGCCCCCTGTTTCTCACCCTGTTCGGAGGCACGGAACGATGTCCAGGATCGTGATGACCCCAGAGGAAGTGGCGCAGACGCGAGCGCTGCTCGTGGAGCTGGCCGAGCGCTACGGATCGCCGGAGAACGAGGAGTTCCTCAACGAGGCGGACGTGATCGCCCACGACCTCCCGCGCCGCATCCGCAAGGAGATGCGCGCCTTCCGCCTCTTCGAGCCCGAGGACGCGCTGCTGGTGGTGTCGGGGTGGCCCATCGACGAGGAGAAGATCGGGCCCACGCCGCCGCACTGGAAGGAGCGCGCGCCCGCGAACGACACCCGCGCCGAGGACCTCCTCCTGGTGCTCCTGGGCTCGCTCCTGGGCGAGCCCATCGGCTGGAGCACGCAGCAGGACGGGCGGGTGGTGCACGACATCCTCCCCATCAAGGGGCACGAGCAGGAGCAGCTGGGGAGCGGGAGCGAGGTGCTGCTCACCTGGCACGTGGAGGACGCCTTCCATCCCTACCGCGGCGACTACCTGGGGATGATGTGCCTGCGCAACCCCGACCGGGTGCCCACCACCTTCGCCCCCATCTCCAAGGTGGAGCTGACGCCCGAGCAGCTGTCCGTGCTCACCTCGGCCCACTTCACCATCCGCCCCGACGAGTCGCACCTCCCCAAGAACCGGGGGAACGGCGGCGGCAACGGGAACGGGCGCTCGGCCGAGGTGGAGGCGGTGGTGGAGCGGGCGTACCGCAAGATCGAGCAGATGTGGAGCTCGCCGGAGCGGATCCCCGTCCTCTTCGGCGATCCCCGCTCGCCGTACATCCGCCTGGACCCGTACTTCATGGACCCGCCGGAGGACCCGGTGGCGCGCGCCACCTTCGACGACCTGACGCGCAAGGTGGACGAGGCGCTCGAGGACCAGGTGCTGGAGCCCGGCGACTTCTGCTTCATCGACAACTTCCAGGCGGTGCACGGCCGCAAGCCCTTCAAGGCCCGCCACGACGGGCGCGACCGCTGGCTCAAGCGCATCAACGTGGTGCGCGACCTCCGCAAGTCGCGCGACTCGCGCCTCTCCGCCGCCTCGCGCGTCCTCTACTGACGTCCGCCCGCGCCTCGCCGGTGCTCCCCGATGGGGACGCGCCGGCGAGGCGGCCGCCCGGGAGCCCCGGCGCGGAGCTTCCGGATCGACGGGGAAACCAGGATCCCTCCAGCACTTTCGCGGGAGGGATTTCTCATTTCGGCGCGTGGCGTGTATGTTCCCCGGTCGTCCATCGGCGAGCGACGACGGGGGATCCGGGGTGATGGCCGGAGGGCCGCGATCCGCCCACGAAGCACGTCTCCCGGTTCGTGATCGTCCATCCGCCGGATCCCGATCTCCATCCGCGGATCCCGATCTTCATCCGCCGGTCCTCCGTCCGCGCACGCTCGATCCTCCACGCATCCGTCATGACCCGCATCTCCCGATTGATCCTGATCCCCATCCTCCTGCTGGGCGGCTGCTCGTCTCCCGGGCGGTCGGCGGCGGTGGTGGAGATGGAGGACGATGGGCTGCCGCCGGCGGTGATGGGGATGGCGCGGTTCGCGCTGGACGACTTCGGGGGGCTGAGCGGCGCCACGCTGGAGACCAACGCGCTCCCCTACCGGCTGGTCGCGGCGGCGCTGGTGATGGAGGAGGAGGCGCGGACGGGGGCGCGGATGGGGCGCGGCGACCTGCCGCGGATCTACCGCCGTTTCGGCTTCCTGTACCCGGACAGCATCGGCAACTGGAGCGGGGTGGCGCGGCCGACGTCCGACCAGCCGCTGGGGCTGGTCACGGGGATGGTGAAGGGGCCCACCGCCGCGGTGCGCATCGAGGCCGCCACGCTGGGGTGCGCCTCGTGCCACGGGGGGACGATGTACGACGCCGCCGGGCGCGCCACGGGAGACGCCTGGCTGGGGCTCCCCAACACGTCGCTGAACCTGGACGCCTACGTGTGGGCCGTCTATCGCGGCCTCCAGCGCGGCGCCCGCGACCCCGACGCGCTGGCCCGCCGCGCCGCCGAGCTCTTCCCGGAGATGAGCGGGCGCGAGCGCTTCACCCTGCGTCGCCTGATCCTGCCCCGCGTGCGCAAGCGGATGGCGGAGCTGGAGCGGACGACGAACGCGCCCACCCCCTTCGGCAACGGCGGGCCGGGGCGGACGAATGGCGTCGCGGCGCTCAAGCAGCAGCTGGGGCTGCTGGCGGCGGGGCGGATGCACCCGGAGGCCGGCTTCACCTCCATCCCCGAGCTGGGATCGCGCCACCTCCGCAGCTCGCTCCTCTACGACGGCACCTTCGCGCCGCGCGGCGTCGATCCCTGGGCGGCACGCGGCGCGGCGGATCCAAATCCGTCGCACCTGGACTCGCTGGCCGCCATCGTCGCCTTCTTCACCGTCCCCTCGATGGGGATGCACCCCGACGAGGCGGTGCGCTCCATCCCCCGCGTCCGCCAGGTGATGGGCTGGCTCGCCGCCGACTACGCGCCGCCGCCGTTCCCCGGCACGATCGACGAGGAGCGGGCGGGCGCGGGGCGGGTGCTGTACGAGGCCCGCTGCGCGTCGTGCCACGGCCTCTACGCGGAGGAGGGATCGCGGCCGCGGCGGCTGGTCTCGTATCCCAACGTCCTCACCTCGCAGGACAGCATGGGCACCGATCCGGCGCGATGGTCGGCGATCGATTCCACCCTGCTCGCGCGGTTGCGGACGACGGCGTACGCGCGGCACGTGGATGCGCGGCGCACCGGGGGATACGCGGCGCCGATCCTGTCCGGGCTCTGGGCGACCGCGCCCTACCTGCACAACGGCTCCGTCCCCACCCTCTGGCACCTGATGACCCCCGACGCGCGCCCCGCGCGCTTCCAGATCGGCGGCCACGCCCTCGACTTCGCGCGGTTGGGGATCGCGGGCGCGCCGGACGCCGAGGGGACGTACCGCTACCCCGCCGGCTACACCCCCTGGTCCACCCCGGAGACGTACGACACGCGCCAGCCGGGGCTGGCGAACGGCGGCCACGAGCGCGAGTTCGCCGGCCTTTCGGACGCGGAGAAGCGCGCGCTGATCGAGTATCTCAAGGGGGTGTAGAAAGGTACCTCGGGTAGATCGGATCAAGAGGAGACAGCTGAGCTTTTCTTCTGTACGCGTTCCAAGCGGCGGCGGAGCAATTCGACCATCTTTGGGTTGTTAATACGACGGAGTGCATGACGGATTACCAGCGCACAGGCGCCGTACTGTTTGGTTCTCTCCAGGTGGAGCGACAATTGGTCCGCGATGACTCTGTTCGCGCTTCCTTCACGGAACGCTCGCTGCCAAAGCTCGACTGCCTCGCTGGTTTTTCCTTCTCTTGCGTATACACGTCCGAGTTGCCCTTCGGCACGCCAGCGATTGTCATCGTCTCCAGCGATTAACGCCGCTTCCCGAACAGTGTTGGCGAGGGCCTCAGCGACTCGGAATCGCCCGGTCTTCGCGCACTTCTCTGATGCGCTGAGGAGTGACCATTCGTCGAAGAAGCGATCCAGCTGCATCGTCCGTAGCGCGTTGACAGCGTCCTTCTCATTTACTCGGTAGAACAGGACCACTAGCGGGCTACAAGCGGCATCCAGATGGTCGCCCGCATCTTCCAGCAAGTCTCGCAGGTTCGGTGTCGCAATGGCTACACGGTTCTGACGCAGGAGAAATGAGATATATGCTGCTCTGCTGCTTACGCGAGACAAATCGTCTTTCTCAGCACTCAGACGAATTGAACGAAGAAACAGCAGCTCAGCATCACCTATCTCTCCGTTTGCTTCAGCTAATTCGGCAGCGCGAAGTGCATCATAGCCGTCCTTGATCATCTTTGATCTCGATGTAAGTGCTGGATCACACCAGTAGCTCGCCCACCGGCAGGCGAGGGCTGCGGGCGGCCCCGCCGGGGGGGACGCCGCCGACGCGGAGGACGTTGGCCAGGCGGCGCGACTCCGGGACGCCGTGCTCGCGGCTGAGGCGGTCGCGGGTGGCGGGGGAGTCGGCCAGGGCGGACATGGGGACCATCCCGGCGCCGAGCGCGGAGACTTCCAGCCAGAGGCGGTAGAAGAGGCGGCCCACGGCGAAGTCGCCCATCTCCCGCAACGGGGTGAAGAGGAGGATCGCGGAGGCGCCGCGGACCTGTGGCGCCTCGGAGATCACGGCGCGGGCGGCGCCCACCCGCCTGAGCAGGCCGAAGACGCGCGGCCGCAGGAGCACCGACGCGGCGGCGCGCTCCACGCCGGAGAGCGCCATGCACTCCGCGTTCAGCCCGTCGCGCCCCCAGTCCGGGTGCGCGGGGGAGAGGCGCATCCAGCGGTACAGCTCCGCGTGGTACGCCGGCTCGCGCACGAAGGAGTAGGCCGCGTCGTCGTACATCCGCGCCAGCTCGCCCATCCGCTCCCCACCCGTCACCCACCGCGCGTCCTCGCCGCCGATCACCGTCAGCCGATTCAGCACGTCGGCGGGGAGGGGGATGAACTTGCCGCGGTAGCTGCGGCGGGCCTCCACGTGCGCCGCGAGCGGATCCGGCGCCGCGCCCTCGATCAGCCGCGCGGAGGCGACCGGGGCGAGTCCGGCCTCCTCCCGCGCATCCGCCGAAAGCTCGGGCTCCGACAGTCGAAGGCCGTGGCGCGAGAGGGCGATCGACATCCCCTCCCACGCGGCGCCCAGGCTGACGCGCAGGTCGTGGCCGGTCGGATCGGCGACCGGGAGCGCGCGATCGACCGCGCGGAAGAGCAGGACGCCGCCGTCAGGGAGGAAGCGCCAGCGCGCGGGCTGCACGTTGTGCACGGTGGGCGCGCGCGCGGCCTCCGCCACCAGCGCGCGCTGGAGATCGGGGGAGATGGGGATCGCCGTCACGCGAGCGCCTTGCGGAAGAGGTGCAGCCGGTGCAGCTCGCGGGCGCCCATCTTCCGCACCTGGCGGAGGCTGGCGGCGTTGACGTCCGCGATCCAGGTGATCCCCAGGTGCGTGTATCCCGCCCCCTTCAGCGCCGTCGTCACGCGGTGGAGCATGGCCGCGTTCAGCCCGCGCCCCTGCGCCCGCGACGCCACGGAGTAGAAGACGATCACCGCGCGCCGCCGCCGCAGGCGATAGCGCAGGAAGTGGAAGGGCGTCGTCAGGCCGATGCGGGAGCGGGTGGCGCGGAGGAGCGGGTTCAGGTCGGGGATGCAGACGATGGTCCCCACCGGCCCCTGGTCGTCGTGCACCAGCGCGGCGATGCGCGGGTCAAGGATCATCGCCATGTCCTTGGCCTGGAACGACATCTCCTCCGGCGTGAGCGGGACGAACATCGGGTTGCGGTCGAACCCGTCGTTCAGCACCACGCGGATGTCCTCCAGGATGCGCCCGAAGTCCTTCGCGCGGAGCGTCTCCCAGCGCAGATGCGGATCGGCCAGCCGCTCGCGCGCCGCGTCCCCCAGCAGCACCCCGGGATCCAGGCGGCGGAGATCCACCTCCCAGGTGGTCATCGGGAACTCCGGCCGGTAGCCGTGCGCCTCCAGCAGCCGCGGGATGTGCGGCGGGTTGTACTGCTGGTCCGTGTAGGGCACGCCGCCGAATCCCCCCGTCATCACCCCCACCTGCTGCATGGCGGTGAGGTTGAAGTTCCCCATCACCTCGTCGCACCCCTGCGCCCGGGCGAACGCCTCCGCCTCCCCCAGCAGCATCCCCGCCGCCTCCACGTCGTCCGCGCAGTCGAAGAAGCCGAAGTACCCGCGCCGCCACCCGTGCCGCTGGTTGGAGGCGTGGTGCACGTGGGCCACGATGCGCCCCACCGGCGCCCCGTCGCGGTGCACGGTGAGCACCCGCCGCGCGCCCGCGCCCCGGAAGAGGGGATTGGCGTCCGCGCGGAGGAATCGCTCCACGTCCGCCTTCATCGGGGAGACGTAGGCCGAGCTTCCGTAGACGCGGAACGGGACCTGGAAGAAGGCGCCGACGTCGTCCTCGCGCAGCTCAAGCACGGGCGCCCTCCCCCAGCAGCGCGAGGCTGGCCTGGCGCTGGATCACCTGCATCTCCAGCTCCGCGTCGCGGTTGCCGCTGATCTCCGGGAGGTTCACCAGCAGCAGCCGCATGGGGCTGGCGCTCAGCAGGGAGGCGTGCGTCATCTCGTAGCGCTCCAGGATGTCGGCCATCTGCTCGGCGGCTTCCTGCATCTCGCGGGGGGCGTCCGGCCCCAGCTGCCGGAAGCGCGCGCCGGAGCAGGTGCGCGACTCGCCGAAGAGGGCCGCCAGGCTCTCCGCCCGGTAGGCGCCCAGCTCCGCCGGCCCCAGCAGCAGGTGCTGCTCCGTGAGCGGATAGCGACGCAGCCATCCCACCAGCGCGTCCAGCGAGCCCGTGGGCGCGTTCGCCAGCCAGCGGAGCAGCCCCTCCTGCGTCTGCATGGCGCCCGCGTTCCGCAGCCGCTCCCAGATGGCGAAGAGGAGGACCACGGCCGCCGCCGGCGGGAGCGTGTGCGCCCACACCTCCGCGGGGCGCGGGGAGAGGAGCGCGGCTATCCCCGAGAGGAGGAGCCCCTGCAGCCCCAGCCATCCCAGGTCGCGCGCCACCGCGTGCCTGGGGAGGCGGGCCAGGTGCGCCAGCGTGTAGACGAAGAGGAGCACCCCCACCGCCCCCCAGCGCTGCGGCGGAAAGCCGATGTCCAGCCGGAAGTCGCTGGCGGCCAGCGGGAGCCCCACGCCCACGGCGAAGAGGCACCCGGAGACCAGCCGGTTCTCCGCGGGGGAGAGCGTCTCGCGGCGGCGGGCGAGGAGGAAGTAGCCCAGCACCGCCATGGTCGCCAGGAGGACCACGGGAAAGCCGCGGGGGAGCGCCGCGTACCGCCACCGCTCCGGCGCCAGGTTCATGGCGAAGAAGAAGGCGCTCCCGCCCGCCGCTAGCAGCTTGGCGGGGCGGGGAAGGTGGCGCCGCAGCAGCCCTTCCACGAACAGCGCCATCGCCAGCGGAAGGAGGGTGGCCGCCGCGAAGGTGAGCCGCGTCAGCCGCAGGTCCGACTGCCCCAGCCAGGAGAAGCCGCGCACGAAGAGGAGGACGGCCAGGACGCCCAGGAGGACCACGGCGCGCCGCTCCAGCGGGCTGCGGCTGGGGTCGCGGACGATGTGCAGCAGGTAGCTGGCGGCGCCCAGCGCGCCGATCCAGGTGACCAGCACGTCGATGGCGACCGCGTCAGCCCCCATTCGCCAGCTCCTTCAGCTTGCGCCGGACCACCTGCAGCCGCAGCCACGCCACCGGCGCCGCGCGCGGCCGCTCCACCTCCAGCGTCCACGGGTTGTAGAAGCACCCGCGGAAGTCCACCCCGGAGTCCTTCCCCAGCGCCAGCTTGACCGCCTCGTACGCCATCAGGTTCCCGGTGAGGATCACCATCGGCGCGAAGGAGGGGCGGCTGCGCTTCCCCGCCAGCATCTCCGCCGCGAACCCCAGGTCGATGTGCTCGGCGGAGCTGGAGTGCACCATCACGTACGTCGCCTCCGCCATCTTGCAGGCGTCCGCGTCGGCGGGGCTCAGCGTCTTCCAGTCCTTTCCCACGGTCGGGAACCCCAGCCGCTCCTCGGGACGGGGATCGCCGGGGCGCACCAGGGTGACGGAGGGGAGGGGGGAGGTGTAGGCGTCGATCACCGTGGCGCCGTGCTCCCGCGCCTTGCGGTACAGGTGGAGCCCCGCCGCCAGGTCGTCCATCCCGTTGACCACGATCTTGTGTTCCGCCAGGATCTCGTCCAGGTGCTCCGTCCACTCGGCGCCGTAGGTGCGGGGCCGGAGGCCGGGGTTGATGGCCGCCAGCCGCTCCACCGTGGCCTCCACCTTTCCCTTGCCGACGGTGTGGAGGTCGGCGAAGACCTGGCGGTTGAGGTTGGAGACCTCGAAGCGGTCCATGTCGGCGATGGCCAGCCGCTCCATCCCGGCGCGCGCCAGCGACTGCACCGCGGCGCCGCCCATCCCCCCCACGCCGCAGACGAAGACGGGGGTGGAGCGGAGGCGCGCCTGCTCCGCCTCGTCGATGAAGCCGGCGTTGCGGTGGGTCATCACCGCGTAGTCGAAGGCGGGGGTCACGGGATCGGCTTCCATGGACGCAGGTCACCCAGCGGGCGGGAGGGATCGAACCACTGGAGGAGCGGCGCCACCAGCGATTCCAGGAGGAGGAAGACGAAGCGCATCGCCAGCCCCACGGGCGAAAGCTCGGAGCGGAAGCGGGTGAAGTGCTCGCGGGCGGCGCGCAGGGTGAACTGCGCCAGCTGCAGGAAGTCGTCGCCGCGGGCGTAGTCCAGGTCGCGCTCGCACATCTCGTTGTAGACGGGGGTGCGGTGCTTGGGGGCCTCGGCGAAGGTCTTCTTGAGGTTGTCGGAGCCGCCGGTGTAGGCGTTGGTGATGACGAAGCGCTCCTCGTCGAACCCCGCGTCCGCGCCCACGCCGAAGACGTGGCGGTGGCGGGCCATGATCTGCCGGGCCAGCGAGAGGTGGTCGAAGCTGCGGCGGCCGGCGGGGTCCGGGGTGGGGAAGACCCGGTCGAAGGCCTCGCTCACCATCCCGATGATGGCCGGCACCTGCGTCACGTTGCTGATCCAGAGCGGGCGCATCTGCCGCCGCGCGAAGACCAGGAAGGAGGTGAGGCCGTACAGCACGCTGCTGAGTCCCTGCGAGCGGTACCCGGGGTCCACCATCACCAGCCCCAGGTGCAGCACCTCCGTCGGCTTGCCGCGCAGCTCGCACTCCATGATGCTGAGCGCGTTGAAGGCCACCGGCCGCCCGTCGTCCTGGGCGTAGACGACGGTGAGGATGGCGGACGCCAGGCGGTCGGGATCGCCGGTGACCACGCCGTACTCCAGCGTCTCCTTCGCCAGCGAGGTGCGCACGACGGTCCGCAGGTCCTCCACCAGCGCGGCGAGCGCGGCGGGATCCATCCATCGTCCCGGCCGCTCCACGATGCGCACGCGCGCGCCGGAGCGGGTCTTGAACGAGTGGTTCAGGTAGCGTCCGCTGAAGGCGGAGAGCAGCGACATGCGGCCGGGGACGATGCGGAAGACGAGGATGGACGGGCGCCGCGCATGGTAGCGGCGGCGCCCTCGCGGGGCAAGAAGGATCGCCGCTCTACTGCCGTTCGGGCCATGCGACGGAAGGTCGCGCGTCGTGGCGCGGCCGCTCTGCTCCCTGGTGCGTTCCGCCGAACCGTCCAACCTTCCGCGCTCTTCCCGCCGCTGCTGCGCGACCAATCGGCCGGGCATGCTCGACGCTCTCTCCGCCAGGAAACCTTCGGACGTGGCGTCCCGCATTGTCGGGCTGTCGGGCTAACTACCGTCGCCTGCCGTCGGGTTCACGCTGGGGATCAGCGCGGGGCGCCTCGCCGCGTCTGACGCGGAAGCCAGATTTCCACCGTTGGCACTGACCCGACTCCTTCAATGGGGCGTGCTTCCGCGCGCCGGAGGTCGGCTAGCACCCGCTGCGCCCACGGTAAGACGGGACGTTGCGACGTGCGCCCGCGTTGCGGGCGCACCCGGAGAGCTGCGGACGCCACCGCAGTGTCGCCGCCGGCCTGCCGCGCAACCAGGAGCGTCTGCACGGCTTCTGACAGAAGCCTGGCGTCCGCCCCGGTGGGAAGCAGGATGACGTCCCGTGGGGCCACGTCCGTGCGGCGAAGCACCAGGAATGGCGCGCCCGCGACGGAAAGCCGCTCGACAACCGCGATCGTCACGGGGATCCGCGACGGCGTGGCAAGTGTCTTGGGCGCCTGCCCGGTGCCGGACGCAGGGAAGAGCGCGAAGGCGGCAGTCAACACGCCCAGGATTCGCGAAAACATTGGGTTCAGCTCCATTCAGCAGGCGGTTACGTAGCCGCAGCCCCATTCAACCCAGGCCGTGCCGTCCCAAACGTCGATGCAGACGTACTCGACGATCGCCATCGTGCCGCAGACGCTCGTTCCCCCGTTGCCCTGCCCTGTCCCCCAATCGACCGTTTCGCCACCGGTGTAGTCACCCGGCTGGTACTGCGTTCCGCTCCCCGTGCTGGTGCCGGTTCCTCCACCTGAAGTGCCGTCCTCGATTCCGCTGCACGTGCCGTCTACGCCGGAGACATCGCTGGATGCATACGGATCGTAGCTGGACGCGAAAGGGTTGGTGACCTCAGCTAGCTCCCGACCCGTCCCGCCGCCGCCGCCGGCACCGCATTCGACCACGTTCCCGCCGTTGTTGACCACTTTGTAGCTATCGCGAGCCCTGACGATACGCCCCCGCGACCACCATTCCGTCACGGTGCATCGCACGGTGAGCCGAGGGTTGTACCACCGCGCCTCGCCATCGCGCGATACGATATACAGCGGATCGCCATCCGGTACGTACTCGGCGAGTGAGTGGTTCACGGGATCGAGAACCTTGTCCCGCTCCCACTGATCGGTCCACTCATGCCCCGCGTGCTCGTAGCCGAAGAAGAACCCGAGAAATCCTCCGGTAAGTTGGAGCGGGCAGGCCATTGGGCGCGTGACCTGATACTCGTCCGGCGCTGTGTACTGAACGATCGTGCTGCTGTCGCTCTGGCCCGTGAGTGGGGCGGGGAGTAGATGGAAGGGCAGCAGCACAGCCAGTGAGGCGGAGGTCAGCGCCCTCCACCAGACGCGTGTATTGCTGTGCATTGCATGTGCTCGGATGATAATTGTCGTCAAACAATCTGCCGAAGGGTGGCGCATGTACACACCCGCAATCCGCGCCTCCGGCCTGGTTACTTCTCCTCACGGAGGATACGGCGCCGCTGGCGCGCGATCTCCTTACCCGGGTAGTTCATCCGGTCATCGTCCAGTGCATCCGGCGCGAACCGCTCCCAGGCGGAGGCCCATACCTCGTCCAAAAGCGGCTGGAGCGCGGGATCGCCCATCCGCGTCGGTGGGGTGACGAACTCACCGGGCTCCAGCTCGCCTGGATTCGGGAGCTGGAAGTCATGGAGGAGCCCCGGCCTCACTTCCGGCTCGACGGCGGCCAGCAGCCGTTCCAATGCATCCACGTCGAAGCCCTCCCGGACGCTTGCACGCTCCTCCAGTGTCAGCCTGAAATGAGGGTCCGGCGCATCAAGGCGGATCGTCTCTCTCGAACGGCTCATTCGGCGCTCCTGGCTTGGCATGATCCCCTGGGTGTCCGCGCACGCGGCGAGCACACCGCCAGCCATCAGCAGTGAGATGCAGGGGAGGAACGTTCTTCGGATCACAGGTAAGCCTCCGATTCCGTGAGTGATGGTGCGTATGTGCCCGCCAAGGGCAGATACGCGGAGCGGGGGAGCAGCATACTTATCGAATATCGTCGCCTCGTCAAGCTCTCAATGCGCCGTACCGTCAGCCATGCGCTGGGTGTGATCACAGGTCCGCCCTCGCTGACGGGGCATGCTTTCTAAACGCCAGCAAAGCGGCGCCGCGCCTCAGGGCCTTCGCGGCGCCGCCTTCGTCGCGGTACTGATGAGCGGACACGAATTCGGTCCGCGGCTCTTCGATCCCCTTCGCTCGAGCGCCGAGGAAAAAGCCGCGGTGGCGCCGGCGTTCGATCCCGACGCGCTCGAACGGCTTCTCATATCAGCATGTACCCGCCGGAGGGCAGAACCAACTCCTCCGCCGCTTTCAGCAGATGCCTGACGAAGCCGAGCCCCATGTGCGCCTGGTCGTCAGGCTGGGGCACCCCGATCTCCAGGCGGCGCTGGAGGAGGTGTGGGCGCCGTACTGGGATTCGTACACGGATGAGGAGATGGCCGCCGAGGTCGATTATCTGCCGGGGCGCGAGGCCGCGCGGAGACGCCGGGCGCCCTGGCGGCGACCTCGCCCGGGAGCCTGATCCACCGGGATCGACCGCCGTCGTGCAACGTGCCGCGCGCCGGCGTTCGATCGGCCGGTCGCTTACTGGAACTGCGCGCGGAAGGCTTCGAGGTCGGCGCGGAGGGCGGCGACCTCGGCCCGCAGCGCCTCGACCGTGCGCTCCAGCGTGGCGACGCGCTCGTCGTCGGCGACGGGGCGGCGGGTGGGGCGGGGCGGGTCGTCCGCCGCGATACCGGGTGCGTCGGACTGGGCGGGCTCGCCGCTCAGCAGGTGGGCGTAGCGGACCTCCTTCTGCCCGTGGCGGCGGGGGAGGCGCGCGACGAGCGGCTCCGGCTCCCGCGCGATCAGCGACTCCAGCACCGCCTCCAGGTCGTCCAGGTCGGCGAACGTCGCCAGTCGGGCGGTGCGCGCGTGCAGCTCGCCGGGCGTCTGCGGGCCGCGGAGCATCAGCACGCCCAGGACGGCGAGCTCGCGCGGGTCCAGCCTCAGCTCTTCCCCCATCGTCTGCTCGAACCTGGTCACGCGCGATCCCACCGGCTGGATCTGGCGCAGCAGGCCGCCGCGGCGGAGCACCACGATGGGCGATGCCACGTCGTCCTCGCCGAGCCGCATGACCGGCTCCCGGTTGGTGGTCTGGTTGCACGCGGCCAGGAGCGCGTTCAGCGAGAGCGGATAGTTCTCCGGCGTCGTCACCTCCTTCTCCAGGAGCGAGCCGAGGATACGCACTTCGACATCCGTGAGCGGGTTCACGATCGGTCTCCTCTGTCCGTGATCATCCGGGAGCGGCGCGACGTGGCGCCGCTCCCCGCGCTTCCCCAATCTCCCACGCGCCGCCGGGCAGCGCCACCCGTTCCCGGCGTCTCTCCGTCGAGCGCAACGCCCGCCTTGTCGGAGCGGCGCGGGGCGGCTATGCTCCGAAGGCTGTGTCCATCCCGCCCGCGTATCTTCCGTTCTCTCCCTTCATGAATCGCGACGAGATCGGCGCCCTGGTCGCCGTCATCGGACTCCTGACCCAGACCGGCGGCGCTCTCCTCCTGGTGTGCCTCTTCGCGGCGCTGCTGCGCAGCCATCCGCGCCCGCAGCCGTACTTCCGGCAGTGGACGCGGGGGTGGGCGGCGCTCGTCGTGGCGCTGGCGGGGGTGGGGGTGCAGTACGCCTTCCCGCGCGTGATGGCCGCCGAGCCGCTGGCCCTGCGCGCCGCGAACCTGGTCTACCAGGCGGGGAAGCTCTTCTTCGTCGCCTGCATGCTGGCCGGCACCCTGAGCTACGTGCGGGGGAGCCGGCCGCGCGCCTTCCTGCGCTGGGCGCTCCCGGCCGCGCTCGCCTACGCGCTGGGGAGCGCCATCCTCTCGGGGCCGTTCCTGAACGCGGTGATGGTCTTCCAGACGCCGCTGGTGGTGGGGCCGTTCCTGGTCGGCGCGTGGCTCCTGCTCCGCCTTCCCGCCTCGCGCGCCACGCTGGGGAGCCGCACCACGGGGATGGTGTTCGTGGTCATCTCGGCGCTCTGGGTGCTCTACGCGCTCGCCTTCGCCTTCGAGGGAGTGCCGGCGTGGCGGCCGCCGGACGGGCCGCTCTACTTCCTCCTCTACTACAACAGCTTCTTCGATCTCCTGGGGCAGATGCTGCTGGGGTACGGGATGGTGGTGCTCCTGCTGGAGGACGTGGGGCGCGAGAACGCGGACGCGCGGAGCCAGCTGGCGATAGCGCACGACCGCCTCAGGCAGCTCTCGCTGTACGATCCGCTGACGGGGGCGCTGAACCGGCGCGCCTACGAGGAGGGCGCGGCCATGGAGGCGCTGGGCGCCCGGTTCGGCACGGCGCTGATGCTGGACATGGACAACCTCAAGGTGGTGAACGACTCGCAGGGCCACGCCGCCGGCGACGATCTGCTCCGGCGCCTGGTGGAGACGGTGCGCCGCTGCGTCCGCCCGCTGGACCGGGTCTATCGATGGGGAGGGGACGAGTTCCTGCTGCTCTTTCCCGCCGTGCGCCCGGAGGAGATGGTCCCGCGGATCCGGGAGGCGATCCGCGCGGTGGAGGGGCTGGAGGTGAGCCTGGGCGCGGCGTCGTTCTCCGGCACGGAGGATCTTCCCGCCGCCATCGAGCGCGCCGACCGCGCGATGTACGAGGAGAAGACGCGCAACCGGGCGGATCGCGCGCGCGGCGGCGGCGGGCGGCCCGCGGAGGCTCCTGTCGCGCGCACGGAGGCGGTGGGCGGGCCGGCCTGACGGGCGCGGAGGAGCCCGCTCCCGCCGTGGAACCTCAGCGGAGATTCGTATCGAAATTTTTTTGGAGAGACACCATGCGGTCCGCCCTGCCTTCGATCCCCCGGTCCTCGCCTTTATCGTTCGGACGAGGCGTCGTCTGCGCCGCCAGGCATCGCAAACTGCGTCATCAGGAGGGTCGGCGCGGAGATCTGCCTCCGCTCGACATCCTCCCGATGACGCAGTTTGCACGGCTTGGGTGGGCACGAGATTCCGATCGCGGGCGAGATCCGCAGTCTGTGTGTCTCGCGAGCATCCGCTTGACCGCGGTTGTGGCGGACCGGGCGGTGTCGCCGCTGCCGCGCCCGGGCTTCGCTGCTGCGTCGGCTAGATTCCCACGGCTCTGCCGACGCTTGCGGAGACGCTGTTTGCACGCGGCCGGGCCTCAGAATGACAGCTTGAGGGCCGGGGATTGATCTGGATCTGGATCTGGATGGGGATCTGGATCTGGATCTGGATGGGATCAGGATCTGGATGGGATCAGAATCTGGATGGGATCAGGATCTGGATCAGTCCTCCAGCAGCGCGAGGTCGAGGCCACGGAGGCGCGACGGCTCGGCGATGATCTCGATGGCGGTGATCCTGCCATCCGCGATTCCGAGGCGGAGCACGTTGCGGAGGCGGCCGGCGGGCGCGACGATGACGCCCACGGAGCCGTCGATCAGCGCCGGCCGCGCGAAGCGGCCGAGCTGCGCGAACGACAGCGCGCGCCCCGCCACGGACCGCGCGCCGCGCACCTCGCGGGGCGCGCCGGCGGGGAGCAGGGTCGCGTCCACCCGCAGGACCACGTCGGGGTCCAAGACGGCGAGGAGCGCGTCCAGGTCGCCCGAGCGGGTGGCGGCGAGATACGCGTCCACCACGGCGCGCTGGCGGGCGCGGTCGGGCGCTCCGGCGGGGGACGCGCCGCGGATCCGGCGGCGCGCGCGGCTGGCCAGCTGGCGGGCGGCGTCGGGGGTGCGCTGGACGACGGGGGCGATCTCGTCGAACGGTAGCGCGAACATGTCGTGCAGCACGAAGGCCACCCGCTCGGCCGGCGCGAGGCTGTCCAGCACCACCAGCAGCGCCAGCCCCACCGACTCCGCCATCAGCAGCTCGTGCTCGGCGTCGAACGCGTCCGCCCGGCCGACCGCCGGCTCCGGCGTGTCCGCGTCGAGCGGCACCTCCGGGCGGGCGCGGCGCGCGCGGAGCTGGTCCAGGCACACCCGCGCCACGATGGTGGTCAGCCATCCCTCCACGTTCGCCACGCCGCCCGCGCCGGCCCGGCTCAGGCGCACCCACGCATCCTGCAGCGCGTCCTCCGCCTCCCCCCGCGAGCCCAGCATCCGGTAGGCGAGGGCCTCCAGGCGGGACCGGCTCTCCTGGAAGCGCTCCGCCAGCCAGTCCTGTTCGTGCGTCATCGTCCCCCGTTCCCGGTGCCGTCCGATCGCTCCCATCGCCCCACGCACCCCCCGCGCCGCGTCGCCCACGCCGACCCTCGTCGAGGATCGGCCGGATCAACCTCCTGCCGAGGAACCGATCAGTGGGGGACGGGCCCGGCGACCTGCCGCGTGGCGACGTTGACGCGGTTCCACAGGTTGATGATGCCGATGTCCAGGACCAGCGCCGCGAGCGTGGGCTCGTCGTAGTGGCGCGACGCCTCGGCCCACACGGCGTCGGGCACGGGATCGGGGCGGTCGCCCATCCGGGTGGCGGCCTCGGCCAGGGCGAGCGCGGCACGCTCCGCGTCGTCGAACCACGGGGCCTCGCGCCAGGCCGCGACCGTCGCCAGCCGCTCGTCCGTCTCCCCCGCCTGGCGCAGCTCCCGGGAGTGCATGTCCACGCAGTAGCTGCATCCGTTGATCTGGCTGGCGCGCAGGTGGACCATGGTGCGCGTCTTCGCGGGGAGGCCGCTCTGCTTCACCGTCTCGCTGAGCGCCAGCAGCGCCTGCAGGGCGCCGGGGACGATCATCACCGGGTTGCCGCTCATTCTTCCTTGCACGATCCCACTCCTCCATCTCGCGGTTTCCAGTGACCAGGCCGCTTCGCTCGCACCCTCGCGACCTCGCCGCCGCGCGGTGCGACGGACCTGTACTGGATTGACGGAAGCGAGGGAGGGAATGTGACCGGGGCTCGCGTGAAGCGTGGTTCCGCCGTCGCGAGACCCGGATCTTTCGCGCGCGACGCTCATCGCGGATGCGGATCGATGGCCGCCGGTGCCGCGCGGGTGCGACGGATCATCCGCCACCCCGCCGCCGGCATCAGGGGCGCGGCGTCCACGGAGCATCGGTTGCCCCTGATGACGCGCGGAGTTATACGACATCCGCTTTTCTGGATGTCACCACTCGGATGGAGGTCGGATGCGGAGCAGGCGGGTTCTGTCGGTGGCGTGTCGAATCCCGCCGTGGGGCGTCGCGTGAGGAGAGCGCGATGACGGTGCTGGCGGCGGTGTTCGCGGCGCTGATCGGGCTGTCGCTGGGGCTGCTGGGAGGCGGCGGCTCCATCCTCACCGTCCCCGTCTTCGTCTACCTCCTGGGGTTCCAGCCCAAGGAGGCCATCGCGGCGACGCTGGCGGTGGTGGGCGTCACCAGCCTCTTCGGCGCGGCGGGGCACTGGCGCGCGGGGAACGTGAACGCGCGCCTGGCCGCCACCTTCGGCGTGGTGGCGATGGCGGGCACCTACCTGGGCGCGCACCTCGGCCACCGTCTCTCCGGCGCCGTGCAGCTGACCATCTTCGGGGTGGTGATGCTGGCGGCCGCCTACTTCATGTCCCGCCCGAGGCCCGCCGAGCCCGCGCACGCGGCCACGGGAGACGCGGTCCACCGGATGCCCCTGGCGAAGGTGGCCGCCGTGGGGATCGGCGTGGGCGTGCTGACGGGGCTGGTGGGGGTGGGCGGCGGGTTCATGATCGTCCCCGCGCTGGTGCTGCTGGGAAAGGTGCCCATGCGCCAGGCCGTGGGGACCAGCCTGCTGGTGATCGCCATGAACTCGGCGGCGGGGTTCGCGGGGTACTGGGGGCGGGTGGAGGTGCGATGGGGGTTCCTGGCGCTCTTCACCGCCGTGGCCATCGCCGGGATCCTGGCGGGGACGCGGCTGTCGCGGCGCGTCCCGCAGCACGCGCTGCGGCGCGCCTTCGCCGTCCTCCTGGTGATCGTGGCCTCCTTCATCCTCTACCAGAACCGCGGCGTCTTCCTTCCCGGCGATCCCCCCGCCACGGCGGCTACGGGCGGCTGAAGCCGCGCCGGCCGAGCGCAATCCGCCTCCGCGGGCGGCCCATGCCGCAGCGCGGGTAGCTGAAGCTTGGGGCGGCCGCTGGCTCCGTCCCCCGGGTGAAACCGGGGGCTACGACGGCACAAAGTCCGCCTGCGCGGACTGCACTCCACATCCCTCGCGCGCGAAGCCTGGTTCCACGCTGCACCAGCCCGAAGGACTTCCCGTAGTCCTGGCGGGCGTGTTCACACGCTCGGGCGAGGCACTTCAATCGCCCGCCGCGAGAGGCCGCCCCCACGCCGGGGGCGGCCTCTCGGGCCATGGCGGTGCCGCCGTGGACCGATCCGCGGCCGGCCGCGGGGTCCAGGAGCGTCGGGGCGACAACTCGTTCGCGGGCGCGAGAACGCGAGTTGCGTTGGACGATCCCGATGCGCCCCGCCCGTCGGGACGTGCAGGAGATCGCAGTGGAGAACCCGTGCCGTTCATGGAAGACAACCGTCCCGACTCGCCGTCCGGGAGCGACGCCGCGTCGCGCAGCGCCGCGCACTACCGCATGCAGCTGAGCGCGGTCGCCGAGAACGCGACCGTGGCGCTCTTCATCATGGACGAGCGGCAGCAGTGCACGTTCATGAACCTGGCCGCCGAGCGGATGACCGGGTGGACGCTGGAGGAGGTGCGGGGACGGGCGCTGCACGACGTCATCCACCACACCCGGCCCGACGGATCGCCGTACCCGCTGGAGGAGTGCCCCATCGACCGGGCGTTCCCCGAGGACATGCGCGAGCAGGGCGAGGACGTCTTCGTGCACCGCGACGGGCGCTTCTACCCCGTGGCCTTCACCGCCAGCCCCATCCGCGACGGCGGCCTCGCCGTGGGCACCGTCGTCGAGGTGCGCGACATCACCGTCGAGAAGCATGAGCGGGCGGAGCGGGAGCGGCTGCTGCGCGAGCTGGAGACGGAGCGCGCGCGGCTCTCCGACATCTTCCGGCAGGCCCCCGCCTTCATCGCCACCCTCCGCGGGCCGGACCACGTCTTCGAGATGGCCAACCCGCAGTACTACCAGGTGATCGGCCACCGGGAGATCGTGGGAAAGCCGCTGCGCGAGGCGCTTCCCGAAGTGGTGGAGCAGGGGTTCCTGGAGCTGGTGGACACCGTCTACCGCACGGGCGAGCCGTTCGTGGGGACGGAGGTGCCCATCTTCCTGCAGCGCGTGCCGGATGGGACGCTGGACCAGCGCTTCGTCAACTTCGTCTACCAGCCCATCCGCGACGCGGACGGCGCGGTCACCGGCATCCTGGCCCACGGCGTGGACGTCACCGCCATGGTCCGCGCGCGCCGCCAGGCCGAGAAGCAGGCCGTGGAGCTGGAGGCGCAGGCCGAGGAGCTGCGCACCGCGGCCGTGGAGCTGGAGGAGACGCAGGTGGAGCTGGAGATCTCGAACGAGGAGCTGCAGAAGGCGCTCGTCCACCTCTCCGAGGAGCGCGCCCGGCTGGAGGCCGTGGTGCAGCACGCGCCGGTGGGGATCGTGATCGCCGAGGCGCCGTCCGGGCGCATCCTCATGGGCAACCGCCGCACGGAGGAGATCTTCCGCCACCCCGTCCTCCACTCCGCGTCCGTCGACCAGTACCACGAGTGGCACGCGCATCACCCCGACGGGCGGCGGGTAGAGGCGCACGAGTACCCGCTGGCCCGCGTCCTGGCCACCGGCCGGCAGGCCGGGCCCGACGACTACCTCTACCACCGCGGCGACGGCACCTTCGCCTGGGTGCGGATCACCGGCGCCCCCATCCGCGACGAGTGGGGCGCGCTCTCCGCCGCCCTGGTGGTGGTGGGCGACATCGACGCCGAGACGCGCGCCGTGGAGGAGCGCGAGCGGCTGCTGAAGGAGGTGGCCGGCGAGCGCAGGCTCCTCCGCGAGGTGTTCGAGAACGCGCCGGCGGTGATGGCGCTCTACTCGGGGCCCGAGCACGTGGTCACGCTGGTCAACCCCACCTGGGAGCGCAGCGTCGGCAAGGCGGGCGCGGTGGGGAAGACCTTCCGCGAGGTCTTTCCCGAGTTCGCCCCCACGGGGCTGTACGAGCGGCTGGAGGAGGTGTACCGCACCGGCGAGCCGTTCGGCGACCCCGAGGTGTGCGTCCCGCTGGAGCGCTGGGGGAGCGGGGTGCCGGAGGAGACCTTCTGGAACCTCGTCTGGCTCCCGCTGGCGCCGCGCGAGGACGGGACGCGCGACGTGCTGGTGCACGCGGTGGAGACCACGCAGCAGGTGCGCGCCCGGCGGCGGGTGCAGGCGCTGGCGCGCGCCGGCGTGGCCGTGCACTCGGCGCCCACGCTGCAGGAGGCGCTCTCGGTGGTGACGGAGGCGGCGCGGGAGATCGTGGGCGCGCACCAGGGCATCACCAGCCTGACGGCGGGCGACGACTGGACGCAGGCCATCACCGCTGTCAGCCTCTCCGACAGGTACGCGGCGTGGCGCGGCTACGACGCGCCGCCGGACGGCACGGGGATCTACCGCATGGTGCTGGAGGTGGACCGGCCGGTGCGGATGACGCAGGCGGAGCTGGAGGCGCACCCGGAGTGGCGCGGCTTCGGGGCGCACGCGGCCGAGCATCCCCCCATGCGCGGGTGGCTGGCCGCGCCGCTGATGGGGCGCGACGGGAGCAGCCTGGGGCTGATCCAGCTCTCCGACCGCAACGGCGGCGACTTCACCGAGGAGGACGAGGCGGTGCTGGTGCAGCTGGCGCAGACGGCGGCCGTGGCGGTGGAGAACGCGCGGCTGTACGAGGAGGCGCTGGAGGCCAACCGCATCAAGTCGGGCTTCCTGGCCACCATGAGCCACGAGCTGCGCACGCCGCTGAACGCCATGATCGGCTACGCGGAGCTGCTGGAGATGGGCGTTCCCGAGCCCATCGGCGACGCGTCGCGGGCGCAGGTGGAGCGCATCCGCCTGGCCGCGCACCACCTGCTGCAGCTGATCGAGGAGATCCTCACCTTCTCGCGCATCGAGGCGGGGCGCGAGCGGGTGGAGGTGGAGCCGGTGGCGCTCAAGGCGCTGGCGGACGAGGTGTGCGCCATCATCGAGCCGCTGGCGGCGGGGCGGGGGCTGGAGTTCCACGTGGAGGTGCCGGACGGCGGGGTGGTGCTGTGGACGGACCCGCGCAAGGTGCGGCAGATCCTCCTCAACCTCCTGGGGAACGCCGTGAAGTTCACCGCCGAGGGCGAGGTGCGCTTCCACGCGGAGCAGCGCGGCGACCGGGTGCTGCTGGAGGTGCGCGACACGGGGATCGGGATCCCGCCGGAGGAGCAGGAGAAGATCTTCGAGCCCTTCTGGCAGGCGGAGACGGAGATGCACGCCCGGGTGAGCGGCACGGGGCTGGGCCTCCCCGTCACGCTGCGCCTGGTGGAGCTGCTGGGTGGGGAGATGCGCGTCACCAGCGCCGCCGGCCAGGGCTCCGTCTTCTCCGTGGAGCTCCCCCTCGACTCCACCGCCCTCGCAACGCCCGGCCACGGCCCCGCCGCGCCCTGACCGTCGCGAGACGACGCGTCGGCGGTTCTGGCTCCATCAGGTCCGCTTCGGCCGCGGCTGCCGGCGGGCCGGACCTCGGAACGGCGGCTGAACGACAACGGACCGTTAGATCGATCCAAGCCGTTGCAGTTGAGTCCGTTGCCGTAAAGCAGCCATCCTTGAGGCCCGGTCGCGCGGACCTCGCCCGATCGAAGCCGACGGCAGGGCCGTAGGATCCAACCAGGGACGAGCGAGGCCCGGGGCGCGGCAGCGACGACGATCCCGCGGCCGCATCGCCGCACCCGCCGCAGCGCATCCGCCCGCCGAAGCGCGAGAGACCCGCGTCCGCGCCACTCCCGCGTCGAGCCGATCCCCCATCCCCCGGGCGATCAGCCCCACGCGCATGTCACAATCATCTCCCGTCGAGACGTTCTGTAAGGTGCTCGTTTCCCGTCAGGCATTCCGCTCCGCTCATCTCACCGATCGAACCACATATCTCCATGACCACCCAATCCCACCATCTCGCGCGGCGCGCCGGCCGCTCGTTCGTCGCCGCGCTCGCGTGCGCGGCCCTCGCCTCGTGCTCCGATTCGATCACCCCGCCGGGCGGGACGAACGTCGCGACGCTCGCGGTCGTCTCGCGCGATCCGCATCCCGGGATCGCGGGGCATCCGGCTGCCGATTCCGTGGTCGTCCGCGCCGTGGACGCGAACGGAGGCGGGGTGGCCGGCGCCATCGTGCGCTTCTCCGTCACCGGCGGGGGAGGCTCCATCACCCCGCTGTCGATCTCCACGGACGCCCAGGGCTACGCCACCGCCGAATGGGTGCTCGGCGACGCCGGCGCGCAGTCCGCCACCGCGCGCGTCGACGGCGCGGCGACCGCGGAGCTGCACGGGCGCATCATCGCCGCCTCCGCCGCCGCGCGGCCGATGCTGGGCGCGGTGAGGGACGTCATCCACGCCTCCATCCAGCACCTCACCGGGCTGCTGCCGAACAACCCGCAGTCCGCCTCGTACATGGAGGCCAGGATCGCGCTGCTGCGGACGCCGGGGCTCGGCGGGGACATCCTCGACGGCGGACGATACGTGGAGGGGAGCTTCGCCTCGCGCTCGGGATCGCCGGTCCCCGTGACGGCGGTCTTCGTGACGGAGGCCATGCGGGCCGAGGCGGCCGCGTCCGTCGACTACGCCGAAGCCGTCCTCCCCGTCCTGGAGAGCTTCCTGGCCGCGCCTTTCCCCTCGCAGAGCGTGCGGCTGTGGCACGGCTTCATCCTCGGCAACAACGGCGGCGGCGGGTCGCTGAACATGGAGGACCGCGCCACCTACCTCGCCCGCACGCCGGCCACGCGCCTCCCGTACGACGCCATCCTCGTCCACGAACTGGCGCACAGCTACGTGGGGAACGAGTCGCTGACGCAGTTCCTGGAGCTGTACGGCCACAACGTGCTCCAGACCGGCTCGGCGGAGTTGGCGGCGTGGACGTACACGCGCGGATGGGTGCCCGGGCGCGAGGCCAACGATGGCGTGCACGCGCTCCTCGACGTTTACCAGCTGATCGGCCCGGCGGCGATGGCGAACGCCTACCGCGCGCTCCTGCCGAGCTACCCGCCGTACGGCCAGCCGCTCTCCCCCGCCGTGCAGCAGGCCTTCGTCGACGCCGCCCCGCCCGCCGCCAAGACGCAGGTCGCCGCCAAGGTCGCCAGGGTCGTCTTCTGACCTCCGGATGATCGACGACGAAAAGGGCCGGCCCGCGATCGGGCCGGCCCTTTCCGCTACCTCCGCCGGAGCGGCGTCAGAGCATCGTCCCTCCGCCGGACGATCCCTCCGGCGATCCGCCCGCCGCTCCGCCGCGGCCCCTGCGGCCGCCGCTGGTGCCGCGCGAGCCGTTGCCGCCGTTCGTGCGATTCCCGGAGCCGGCGGTCCTGATCCCGCCGCTGCTGGAGCCGGCGCTGCCCTGGAGCCCGTCGGCGTCCTGCATCCCGCTCTCCAGGTTGCCGTCGCCCACGCTCCCGCGCTCCAGCGGCGCCGCGTCCATGAGCTCCACCTCGTCCTCGTCGTTCCCGAGACGCCCGGCGATGGCCGCCGCCGCCGCCGCGCCCACCACGGCGCCGATCGCCGCGCCGAGCACCCGGCGCCCCAGCCCGCGCCCCCGGCTCTCGCGAACCTCGGTCTCGCCCTCGGAGCGCGTCTCCTCGCTGGAGCCGCGCTTGCTGGCGGACGCGCGCTTGCCGCTGGAGCCGCCCTCGCTCGACCGGCTCTGGCTCGGCCGGCGGCTGGAGCTTCCCTCGCCGGAGCCGCTCTCGCCGGAGCCGCGCTTGCTGGAGGATGCGCGCCGGGTGCTGGACTCCCCCTCGCCCGTCGTGCTCTTGCTCCCCGACGCGCGGCGCGTGGTGCCGCTTCCCTCGCCGGAGCTGCTGCGCTTGCTCCCCGAAGCCCGCTGCCCGCCCGACTCGCCCTCGGACCGGCTCTGGCTCCCCGACGACCGGCTGCTGGAGCCACCCGATTTGCTCCCGGACGACCGGCTGCTGGATCCGCCCGACTTGCTGCCGGACGACCGGCCGCCCTCGCCCGAGCCGCTCTTGCTGCCGGACGCGCGCTGGCCGCTCGACTCGTTCTCGTCGGCCCGGCTGTGGCTGCCGGACGATCGGCTGCTGCTGGGACCGTCCGACCTGCTGCCGGACCCGCCCTCGCTGGAGCCGCTGCCGCCGCCGGAGGCGCGCGATCCGCTCGACTCGTTCTCGTCGGACCGGCTCTGGCTCCCGGACGAGCGGCTGCTGGATCCACCGTCGTCGGAGCTGCTTCCGCTGGAGCCGCTGCTGCCGCCGGACGCGCGCTGGCTGCTCGACTCGTTCTCGTCGGACCGGGTGTGGCTTCCGGAGGAGCGGCCGCTGGAGCTGCTTCCGCCCGAACGGCTCTCGCCGGAGCCGCTTCCGCCGCCGGACGCGCTCTGCCCGCCGGAGCCGCCGGAGCCGCCGGAGCCGCCGCCGTGCTGCTCCATGTAGGTGTTGGTGTGGTGGTGGATCTTGCCGTCCTCACCGACGTACTCGCGCTCCTTCAGCGAGTGCTGCTCGACTTCGCGCTCGTTCTCCGGCATTGCCGCACCTCCGGTCCTGTGTTCCCGCCGTCGTCCCGCGGATTGCGAGGGAGCCGAAGCCTTGTGCATCCTTGGTGCCGCATATGTGAACAGAGCAGACGATGGAGCGATGTGGAGGCGGGCGATGGGGATCGATGGGGTTATCGAAAGCCCCGGAAGCATCCTCGCGTCCAGATCTCCATCGATCCGGATCCCGATCTTTCTTTCCTCTTCGCCGTCCCCGATGTAACGTCCTCCATCGCCAGGCAGCGGCGGCCGATGGAGCGGCATCCCGGTATTCCAGCCGCTCGTTCAGGCCAACTTACCCTTATCTCGGATCCACATCATGACACTCAGAAATGGCTCGGATTCCAGGAACGTAACCGGCCTTGACGATGCGGGACGGGATTCGATCAAGGCGTTCCTTCAAGGGGCGGTGTATTGCTGGGTCAAGATCAAGGGTACCGAACATTTCGCGGCGCGAGATCTGGTTGGCGGTGCGAACCGTGACTGGGGCCGAACGCCGCTTCAGGCTCTTTACTCCAAGCATGCGAACCATGGGAAAGACGGGGACGCGGCGATCGAAGCCGCGGCAAAGGATGTCGGCTGGCTGCTGAAGTCCGTGCTGATCGAAGACAAGCGCGAGTTCGAGTCGAGCGATTCAGGGTGGAGCGCAACCTACTACTGGGTTCCTTGAGATCTGGCGGGGCTTCGCCGCGCCGGGAAGCACATCGGTGGATTCGGATCGCAAGAGGCTTGAGATCCGGATTCACCTTCCCTCTTCATCATCCCCGATGTAAATCTCCCCATACCGGTCTTCCCACCACTTTCGCGATCCCGGAGCATCGATGCCGAACGATTCCATCGCCGCGCTGTCGGCCGCCGAGATCGCGCGGCGGGTGCGGGAGCGGGAGATCTCGCCGGTGGAGGTGCTGGACGCGTGCATGGAGCGCGTGGAGCGTCACAACGGGCGGATCAACGCCGTCGTCACGCTCAACCACCGGGCGCGCGAGGAGGCGGCGGAGCTGGAGCGGCGGATCGGGCGGGGGGAGGACGTGGGGCCGCTGGCGGGGGTGACGGTGGGGATCAAGGACGTCACCGAGGTGGCCGGCGTCCGCACCACCTACGGCTCCCCGCTCTTCGCCGACCACGTCCCGGAGGAGGACGCGCTGGTGGTGCAGCGGCTGCGCGCGGCCGGCGCCGTCATCGTGGGGAAGACCAACACGCCCGAGTTCGCCGCCGGCGGCAACACCTTCAACCCCGTCTTCGGCCGCACGCGCAACCCGTGGAACCCCGAGCGCAGCGCCGGCGGGAGCACCGGCGGAGGCGCGGCCGGGCTGGCGACGGGGATGTTCGCGCTGGCGCAGGGGACGGACCTGGGCGGCAGCTTGCGCATCCCCGCCTCCTTCTGCGGCGTCGTCGGCCTGCGCCCCTCCGTGGGCCTGGTGCCCACGTGGCCGCAGGACTTCATCTGGGACCCCATGCAGGTGACCGGCGTGATGGGGCGCACGGCCGGGGACGTGGCGCTGGGCCTCCAGGCCGTCGCCGGCCCCAGCGACCGCGCCCCCCTCGCCCAGCCGATGGACGGGCGCGACTTCGCGGCGGCGGTGCGCGGCGCGGACGGGCGCGGGCTGCGCGTCGCCTACTGCCGCGACATCGCGGGGATCGGGATCGACGCGGACGTGGAGCGCGTCTGCCGCGAGGCCGCGTTCGCGCTGGCAGACGTGGGGGCGACGGTGGAGGAGATCGACCTGGACCTGGCGTACGGGCGGCCGGCGTTCCTGGCGCTCCGCGGGCTCTGGTTCGTCTCGCAGCTCCATCCGCACCTGGACCGGGTGGAGCACTTCGGCGTCAACGTGGCCAACAACATCCGCGCAGGGCTGGCGACCACCGTGGAGCAGCTGGGCGCGGCCGATGGCGCGCGGCGCCGCATCTGGGAGCGCTTCCGCGAGCTCTTCCAGAGGTACGACCTGCTGCTGACGCCCACGATGGCCGTGCCGCCCTTTCCGGTGGAGGAGAATTATCCGGCGACCGTCGCCGGGCGGGAGATGGAGACGTACGTGGACTGGATCGCCCCCACCTTCGTCCTCTCCCTCACCGGGCTCCCGGTGGCGTCCGTCCCCGCGGGGCTCGATTCGGAGGGGATGCCGGTGGGGCTGCAGATCGTGGCGCCGCCGCGCGGCGAGGAGCGCGCGCTGGCCGCGGCATCGGTGGTGCAGGGGATGCGCCCGATGCCGCTTCCGCTGGAGCGCATCGGCGGGGACCCGGGCCAGGAGACGCGATGAACGGTGAAGCGGCGGACCCGCATTCCATCTTCCCCGGCTCGCAGGCGGGAGCCAACATGATCGGGTGGATCGACCACGTGCTGGTGGAATTGCGCGACGGGCGGATCAACGACGCGCGCGCCGCGCTGGAGGGCGAGACGTGGCGCACCCCGCTCAACCAGGCCTCCATCCCGCACCCCATCCTGGAGCAGGTGCGCGAGAGCCTGGAGCACGCCGCCGAGGCGCTGGCGCACGAGCACGGCTCCACCGGCGACGCGGAGGAAGCGCTCCTCCTGGCCCGCTCGCGCTTCCTCCCGGGCGCGTAGCGGGATCGGGATTGCTCCCGGCGTATCGGATGCACGAAGGGCCGGACTCGCTGGAGTCCGGCCCTTCGTGCATCACACCCCGCTGGCTTTCAGGGCGGTGGCGCCAAACGTCCTCGAGGCGCCGCCTTTCCCGTCGACGCGAAAGGCGGCCTACCCGTCGATGATCACCTCGCCCTCGTCCACCCAGCAGGGAATCTGGATGCTCGCCTCGCAGGGGATGTCGAAGCTCACGCGGCAGGGCGCCTCGGCGCTGACCACGATGGCGCACGGCGGGCAGGTGCGGTTGCAGGTCTGCACGCACGTTGCCGGGCAGGTGCAGGTCACGCCGCCCGGGCACGTGCCGCAGGATCCGAAGCAGCTCGGATTGTTCACGGAATCGTATCCCACCTGGTTCTCGAACCCGTGTCCCTGCACCGTTCCGTCGCCACCCACCCTCTCGGGAAGGACGCTGAAGGTGTCGACGGTGAGCTCGTCGATGTCGAGCCTGATCTTGCCCATGGCGCATCCTCCTGAGGTGGTGGGAAGAAGTGAGCGAGCGATTTGCTCCACAAGCAAATCTAAAGGCGGGAAATATGTTTCCAACAAAACATTTTTTTGAGTGCGATTCGATTGCGACTACGCATTAAACAGATTGAGTTTCGGCGCTCGTGGCATCCATCGGCCATTCCTTGAGCATGCAAGAAGGGCCGGACTCGCGGTGAGTCCGGCCCTTCGTCGCGTCGGTCCCGGAGGCGCGGCCCCAGGCGGTCTTCCGGAGCCCGCCAGGTGGTGACGCACCGGCCGCCGGGCTCAGATCTCGCTGCAGCCGTTGAAGCAGTTGGTCTCGACCGTGCACCCGAGCGTGCAGTCGAAGTACTCCGTGTCGGCGCACCCGCCGTACGTCAAGGGCGGGCAGTTGCGGGTTCTCGGCGCCGCGCGGCCCTCGACGGTCCCGCGGCCGCGCCCATTGGTGGCGGAGGTCTCGAACGAGGTGACCTGGAGGTCCTCCAGCTTCAGCTTCTTCATCGGACGAATCTCCGTTCCCGTGTGTGTGTGACGGATTCGCTGGCCTTTGAGCGGGTTGTCAGCGAGGGGAAGACGGAAGGTGATAAAGCGGCGTTAATTCAGCAACCCATCTCCTCGCGCGGAGTCGCGGGTGGATCAGCACCCATCTTCCGGTGGTCGATTGCGCTCGATCCGCATGCGAGGGGGGATCATCCCCCGCTGACGAACAGCTTCGCCACCTCCGGCTTCATCACCTTGCCCATGGCGTTGCGTGGGAGGGCGTCCACGCGGCGCAGGTCGCGGGGGAGCTTGTAGGGCGCCAGGCGCTCGCGGGCCCACGCCTGCAGCTCGTCCAGCGAGGGCGGCGCATCTCCCGCTCCCTCCACCGCCACGCAGATGCGCTCGCCCCAGTCCGGGTCATCGATCCCCACGACGGCGCATTCGGCAATGGCCGGGTGCTCGCGCAGCACCTCCTCGATCTCCAGGGCGGAGACCTTGTAGCCGCCGGTCTTGATGATGTCCACGCTGCGCCGCCCCAGCAGCCGCCAGTACCCGCCCTCCACCACGCCGACGTCGCCGGTGCGGAACCACTCGCCGCGGAACGCCTCGGCGGTGGCGTCGGGGCGGCGCCAGTACTCGCGGAAGACGGCGGGGCCGCGGATCTCCACCTCGCCGGGGGTGCCGGGCTCCACCTCCACGCCCTCCTCGTCCACCAGCCGCGCCCCCACGCGCGGGAGCGGCACGCCGACGGAGCCCGGCCGCCGGTGGCCGTGGAGCGGGTTGGAGAGCGCCATCCCGATCTCCGTCATCCCGTAGCGCTCCAGCAGCGTGTGCCCGCTGATCTCCCGCCACCGCTCCAGCGTCGCCACCGGGAGCGCCGCCGAGCCGGAGACCATCAGCCGCATCCCCCGGCATCCCTCCGCCATCCGCTCGCGGCGCTCCGGCGGCGCCTCGTCGTACGCGGCGATCAGGCGGCGGTAGACGGTGGGGACGGCCATGAACAGCGTCAGCCGCCCGCTCTCGATGGCGGCCCACGTCTCGTCCGCGTCGAAGCGCGCGGCGATCTCGCAACTCCCCCCCGCCCAGAGCGCGCACGACAGCACGTTGACTATGCCGTGCACGTGGTGCAGCGGGAGCACCAGCAGCGTCCGGTCCTCCGCCGTCCACTCCCACGCCTCCACCAGCGCCGTGATCTGCGCGCGCAGCCCGGCGTGCGTGGTCACCACCCCCTTCGGCTTCCCCGTGGTCCCGCTCGTGTAGACGATCATCGCCCCGCGCTCCTCCGCCACGCGCGGAAGGCGCCCCGCATCGCCCGAAAGCGCCTCATCGGCCGACAAAAATCGTCGCCGGCTTCGCTCCGCGATCGGCCGCAGCACCTCGGCGAAATCGGGATGGGCGACGACGATCTCCGCGTCCGCGTCTCCCACCACGTACTCCAGCTCCGCCGCCGGATGCGAGACCGCCAGCGGCACCGCGATCCCTCCCGCGCGCCACACTCCCCACTGCACCGCCACGTACGCCCACCCCGGAGGCGCCAGGAACGCCACCCGCGCCTCGTCGAGATCCGCCCGCCCCTCGAGCAGCGCGGACGCCACCCGCTCGGACGCATCGAGGAGATCCGCGTACGTGAACGTCCCCTCGGGGGCGACGATGGCCGTGCGCTCCGCGTTCTCTCGCGCCTGGGCGACGATCGGCGGCTCGGGATGATTCGGGGTCATGGGCGGGCGGGGCGGGGGAGACGGGATGCGCGGGATCGATGGCGACCAAGGTAGGAGCGCGGGGGGATCGGCGCACGCCCATCCCGATCGAAGTGGCCGAAACGGGGATACTGGCGGAGGAGGCGAACGGGCGCGAAGATCCCGTCCATGTTGCTCGCCAGGTCCGGCGTACGCGACCGATCCCCACGCCCTCCCACCCCTCGTCCCGAATCTGCCATGGCGACGGAGTTCATCAACGTCTTCACCCGCACCGTAGACCTGGCGGGAGTCGCCCGGCTGCTGCGCCGGCTGCACCCGTCCGTCGTCATCGAGGGGCCCGACCACGACTGGCGGAGCGCGACCCTCACCTTCGGCAGGCTGTGGACGAAGCGCCGGCTCACCTTCATCCACGACCCGGAGTACCACGCCGAGCCCAACTGGTCGATGCAGATGGACGGGATGCGCGGCTACTTCCAGCGCTTCCCGGAGTCCGGCCGCAAGCCGATCGCGGTGGCGCTCCCCACCACCTTCCGCTTCTCGATCGCCGCGCGCCTGGAGCCGGGGCTCGACCAGGGCGGCGACCCGCGGCTCGGGCTGATCACCGCCGTGGCCCAGCACCTGGACGGCGTCCTGTTCACCCCCGCCGCGCTCCTCGACGCCCACGGCCGCGTCCTCTTCGGCCAGGGGGGCGAGGCCGAGGAGGACCCGCAAGCCGCCTGGCCGCGCGTCCTCGCCACCGTGCCCGTCGAGGCCGCGGGCGATGGTGACGCGGAGGAGGATGACGAGGATGAGTTCGAGCCCGATCCGCCGACGGCCGAGCGGGTGGCGCGCCGGGCGCTGGCCCTGGCGGCCCTGACGGCCAGGGCCTCGCTGGAGCAGGACGCCCGCGCCCCCGACGCCGCCGAACGGCACCGCGACCTGCTGGAGTGGGTGCGGGAGATGGGGATCGAGGACGAGCTGGAAGGTCCCGGCGAGTGGGACCGGGGGCCCCACGAGCGGAGCCTCTTCTTCGATTCGCCGCTGGGCGGGATGGACGAGCGGTCGTTCGTGAACTCGATGTGGCGGAGCGAGGGGCTGGGCGTGCTGGCGTGGGCGCTGGGCCTGTGCGAGCTCCCCCCGCACGACGAGCTGGTGGACATGCACCAGCTGTGGAACGCCGTGGGGCTCCTGGAGAGCTACAAGGCCCGGGGCCTGCTGGCGAGCCCCGCCCTCCGGCCGCGCGAGGAGATCGACGCGCTCCGCGGCCGGCTGTTCGGCCTGCACTGGAGGCTGCGCGACTTCACCCTGCGTCCCAGGCGGATGGACTTCGCCGAGTTCGCCCGCACCAGCTGGTTCGGCCCGCTCGACATCACCGGCGTCCCGCTCGCGAACGGCGACCTGGCCCTCCGCGGCGCGCCCATTGACCGCGCGGACCCCGGGCTGTTCAGCACCGTCCACAGCGCCACCCAGGAGCGCCACCTGGCCGCCAACTGGCTCCACGAAGGCCCCGCCCGCTACTCCGAGGCGGACGTGTCGACGTGATCGTGGGGTGGAGTGGGGAGGCGAGTCGTGGTCGACCAGGCGGAGTGCGTGACCAGCGGAGACGTGCGACGGGGTAAGCACCTCGCGTCAGGAGCGCACGCTCGACGGAATGGGGGCGCGGGAAGAATCCCGCGCCCCCAGGCGAGCTCGCGTCCCGTGTCGACCCGGAGTCTCAGCCGATGCCGCCCTGATCGTGCCGCTGCCGGCAGGCCAGCGGGTAGATCTTCCAGTACCCGGTACCCGTGACCACCCTGACCCACGCGTCCCCCACGCGGGTGCAGTGGCCACGCACCCCCGACCCGTCGATCGCGAACGACGCGACGTCCGAGACCGCGTCACCCCGGGGTATGGTGACCGAAACGCTCCCGGGGGATCCGCCCGGCACCGAGATGTACACGGACTCGCCGAGGTATCCCGTCACCGTCGACTCGGGCCGCAGCGGCTCGCAGGTGAGAGGATAGATCTTCCAGTACCCGTTGCCGGTCAGCACTTTGACCCACACCTCCCCCGTGCTGTTGCAGCCTCCCTCAACGCGATCCGGCTTCGGCTGAAACGCGGCGACGCTCGAGACGGTTTCCGAGTAGGGAGCCGTGACGTACACCTTCTGGGGAGGTCCGCCCGCGACGGGGATGGACAGCGGGTTGCCGACCTCCCCCGTAACCGAAGGCTCCAACCGCGGCGGCTCGCAGGTGAGAGGATAGATTTTCCAGTATCCATTGCCGGTCAGCACTTTGACCCACACCTCTCCGGTGTTGTTGCACGCTCCGTCGACACGATCCGGCTGTGGCTCGAACGCCGCGATGTTGGAGACGGTCTCCGTCCGCGGCGTGGTGACGTACGCCACCTGGGGGAATCCGCCAGGGACCGGGATGGAGAAAGGATGACCAACCGTCGCGGTGATCGCCGGCTCCGTCTGCGCCGGCTGACACGCATAGCGCGCCGACATTGGCGTGGGCGCGTGCAGGGGGTTGTAGCACAGGCCGTTATCCTGCGTCCCGCATTCCAGGATCGCACTTGTGCCGACCCGGGCACCTTGATTGAAGAAGCTCACGAATCCGTACCCGTCCGTGTTGCACTCTACCCACGCTCCTTGTGCTATTTTCTTGGTTACTGTCGCGAGCCCTGGCGTGGCGCTGCTGACTATGACTTCATGGTAGCCGGAGTTGCAGCCGTTGCACGGGATGTATACCGAATATCCAGGTGCTGCCCTGTAGCCGGAAACCTCCTCCGGAACCAGGATTTCCGGGGCTTTTTCACAGGCACTCAGGGCAAGAGCGCAGATCAACATCAGGAGAGCACGCATGCATCCTCTTCGTACATGGTTTCGAACCGTAATTGACGACGGCCGGAGTCCTTTTTGCGGCGTCGTGGTTGCGGGCTACGTACCGAATCATCGGAGAACTGGCGGCTGGGCTCCCGCCGCAGTGTCCTGTATCCCAGGCAATAGGCTGACTCGCTCTCCTCAGGAGAGCGGGTGAAGCGTTAGGTCGTATCGCGTGGAGTGAGACAAAAGTAGCGAGACATCTTGTGTGTGTCAACTGTAAAGGGCCAGAAAAGAGCGCTTGTTAAGTTCTGTAGTTTGGTCGTGTTCGTCGACTAGAAGCTCGGGGCGGTGACGGCGAGCCCAACAAGCGATTTCGGACCTGGGGAAGCGCATGATCTCGGGAGCATCTCTCGAGTGGGTAGTCTCACCGCCGGCGGGCGTCCTTACCGGGAAAGTGGGTGGACACGCCCCACTTGCGACGCCGCGCCGCGCACCCTATCTGTTTGTTCGCAGCGTTCACCCCACCCACGCATCGGCGGCCGCACCGTTCCCACCGCTTCCGCCGCGTGGGCAATCCCTGTCGAAACCCCGACCGGAGCCGCACCCTTGGCGCAACCGGTGGAGATCTCCCTTTCCGTCAACGGCGCGCCGCGGCGCGGGTCCGTGGAGCCGCGCCTGCTCCTCTCCGACTTCCTCCGCCAGGAGCTGGGCCTCACCGGCACCCACGTCGGCTGCGAGCACGGCGTCTGCGGCGCGTGCACGGTGCTGATCGACGGCGAGGCGGTGCGCTCGTGCCTGGTCTTCGCCGTCCAGGCGGAGGGCGCGGAGCTGACGACCGTCGAAGGGCTCACGGCCGGGAACGACGCGATGCACCCGCTGCAGGAGGCGTTTCGCGACGCGCACGGGCTGCAGTGCGGCTTCTGCACGCCGGGGATCCTGATGTCCATGATCCCCTTCCTCCGCGACACCCCCTCGCCCGACGAGCCGCAGATCCGCGAGGCCCTTTCCGGCAACCTCTGCCGCTGCACCGGCTACCAGAACATCGTCGAGGCCGTCCAGCTGGCCGCCGAGCGGATGGCGGGATCGACTGCCGCGCCCGCGCCCGCCGTCCCGACGATCGGCGCCGAGGCAGGCTCGTGAGCAAGATCCACGTCGGCACCTCGCCCGTCCGCAACGAGGACCGGCAGCTGCTCACCGGCCGCGCCACCTTCGTGGACGACGTGCAGCTGGAGGGGATGCTGCACGTGGCCTTCGTCCGCAGCGACCACGCGCACGCCATGATCCGCGGGATCGACGTCTCCGCCGCGCTGGAGCGCGAGGGCGTCGTCGCCGTCATCACGGCGGAGGAGCTGGGCGACTACTGGCAGCCGGGGCCGCTCCTGGTTCCCCCGCCGCCCATCGAGGGGCTGGTCTTCAACCAGGCCTCGCAGGTGCCGCTGGCGAAGGACCGCGTGCGCCACGTCGGCGAGGCCATCGTGATGATCGTCGCCGAGAGCCGCTACATCGCGGAGGACGCGGTGGCGGACGTCTTCGTGGACATGGAGCCGCTCGATCCCGTGGTCGACCTGGAGGCCGCGCTGGCGGAGGACGCGCCGGTGCTCCATCCGCAGCTGGGAACCAACCTGGCGGCGCACGTGGTCCAGCGGCACGGCGACTACGAGGAGGCGAAGCAGGGCGCGCACCTGGTCGTCAACCGGCGCTTCCACTACGACCGCGGCGCGGCGGCGGCGATGGAGAACCGCGCGGTGGCGGCGCGGTGGGACGCGCGCGCGGAGGAGCTGACCATCTGGGACACCACGCAGGCGCCCATCCCCATCCGCAACGGGCTGGCGCGGATGCTGGGGCTGCTGGAGTCGCGCGTCCGCGTGGTGGCGCCGTACGTGGGCGGCGGCTTCGGGCCCAAGATCATGATGTTCTATCCCGAGGAGGTGCTGGTCCCCTGGGCGGCCATGCGCCTGGGCCGGCCGGTGAAGTGGACGGAGGACCGGCAGGAGAACTTCTTCGCCACCACGCAGGAGCGCTCGCAGATCCACGACGCCGAGATCGCCTTCTCGGCGGACGGGAAGATCCTGGGGATCCGCGACTTCTTCTTCCACGACACCGGCGCGTACGATCCCTACGGCCTCACCGTCCCCATCAACTCCCAGTGCACCCTCCTGGGGCCGTACGACGTGCCCGCGTACCACAGCGAGTTCCGCGCGGTCTTCACCAACCGGACGACGGTGACTCCGGTGCGTGGCGCGGGGCGGCAGCACGGCGTCTTCGTGATGGAGCGGCTGCTGGACATCGGCGCGCGGGAGCTGGGGCTGACGGTGGACGAGATCCGCCGGCGCAACTACCTGCGCGACGACGTCTTCCCGCACACCTTCCAGATCCTCTTCCAGGACTTCGCCCCGCTCTACTACGACAGCGGCAACTACGCCCCCGCGCTGGAGGCCGCGCTCGACATCGTCGGGCGCGAGACCTTCCGCGCGGAGCAGGCGCGGCTGCGCGCGGAGGGTCGCTTCATCGGCCTCGGCGTCGTCAGCTACGTGGAGGGGACGGGGATCGGGCCGTACGAGGGGGCGCGGGTGACGGTGGAGCCGAGCGGGAAGGTGCGCGTGGCGACAGGGCTGGGGACGCAGGGGCAGGGGCACTACACGGCGTTCGCGCAGATCGTGGCCGAGGTGCTGGACGTGGACGTCGCCGACGTGCACGTGGTCACCGGCGACACCCGCGAGTTCGGCTGGGGGACGGGGACCTTCGCCTCGCGCGGCGCGGTGGTGGCGGGGAGCGCCTGCCACGAGGCCGCGACGATCGTGCGCCGCAAGGTGCTGGAGGTGGGCGCGCGCGTCCTGGGCGCGGAGCCGGACCAGGTGGAGCTGGACGGCGGATCGGTGCGCGTGCGGGGAGATCACGGGCGGTCCATCCGCTTCGGCGCGCTGGCGGGGCATGCGAATCCCCTCCGCGGCGCGGTGGTGCCGGGGACGGAGCCGGGGCTGGAGGCCACCGCTTACTTCGGCCCGGACCACGGGAGCACGGCCAGCGGCGTGCACGCCATGGTGGTGGAGGTCGATCCGGAGACGGCGATGGTGCGCATCGACCGCTACATCGTCGTGCACGACTGCGGCAAGCTGATCAACCCGGTGATCGTGGCGGGGCAGGTGCAGGGCGGGGTGGCGCACGGGATCGGCAACGCCTTCTACGAGCAGCTGATCTACGACGACACCGGCCAGCTGATGAACGCCTCCTTCATGGACTATCTCCTCCCGACGGCCATGGACGTCCCGCGCGTGGAGATGGCGCACCGCGAGACCGCCGCGCCGCTGAATCCCCTCGGGCTCAAGGGCGTGGGCGAGGCCGGCTGCATCCCCACCGGCGCCGCCTTCGCGCAGGCGGTGGAGGACGCGCTCCCGCACCTGGCGCTGGAGATCCGCGAGATCCCGCTGTCGCCGAATCGCCTGTTCGAGCTGCTGCGCGACGCAAAGGGAAGGGAACAGGTGACAGGGGACAGGGGACAGCCAGCGACGGCCGCCGCATAGCCGATGCTCGCCGTCCCTTGCTTGCTGTCCCCTGTCCCCGGTCCCCTGTAACCTTCTTTTCCCTCTTCGAGGCCCCGATGATCGTCACCGGCGAGCACACATTCCCCGGCACGCGCCAGAACGTCTGGAACCTGCTCCAGGACCCCGCGGTGCTGGTGAAGGCCATGCCCGGCGCCAAGAAGCTGGACCTCACCGGCGACGGGACGTACGAGGGCGTCGTGCGCATCGGCGTGGGGCCCGTGACGGCGGCGGAGTGGCGGCTGACGGTGGAGCTGCACGACCGCGAGGAGCCCGCCAGCTACGTGATGCACGTGGACACCAAGGGCCCGCTCGGCTTCAGCCGCGGGACGGCGACGGTGGCGCTGGTGGAGGTGGAGGAGGGGACGCGGATGCTCTACCACGCCGACCTCTCCGTGGGCGGCAAGGTGGCCAGCGTCGGCCAGCGCCTGCTCGACCAGGTGGCCAAGATGCTGACGCGCCAGGGGCTGAACGCGCTCAACAAGGAGATGGAGGCGCGCCTCCTCAGCAACGTCTCGGTCGAAGAGTGGACCAGCGACGACGAGGAAGCCCTCGACCACATCCCCGTCGCGGACGCCGGCGGCCCCGTGGTCGACGCGGAGATCGAGATCGACGACACGGCGGCGTCGGGAGATCCGGATCCGTCCGCGTCGGATGATCGGTCGGCGGGCGAGGGCGATGGGTCGCCTGGGCTGGAGGATGAGCTGTCGAGCGCGGCGGATGGATCGGCCGGCGATGGATCGTCGGGAGATCGATCGGCGGGCGCGGCGGGAGGATCGTCGGGCGATGCGCGGGGCGGAGCGGGCGAGGGCGGACGATGAAGCCGGCGCCGTTCGAGTACCATCGCCCGGCGAGCGTGGAGGAGGCGCTGGGGCTGCTGGCGGAGCACGGGTACGACGCCAAGCTCCTGGCCGGCGGCCAGAGCCTGGTCCCCGCGATGAACTTCCGTCTCTCGACGCCCGCGGTGCTGATCGACCTGAACCGCATCCCCGACCTGGACGGGATCGCGGAGATGGACGGCGGCGGGACGCGCATCGGCGCGATGGTGCGGCAGCGGGCGGCGGAGCGCAGCCCCATCGTGGCCGCCCGCGCGCCGCTGATCGCCGAGACGCTGCCGTACGTGGCGCACGCGCAGATCCGCAACCGCGGCACCATCGGCGGGAGCATCGCCCACGCGGACCCGGCGGGGGAGATGCCGGCGGTGATGATGGCGCTGGGCGCGCGCTTCCACCTGCGCGGGCCGAACGGCGCGCGGATCGTGGAGCCGCCCGACTTCTTCACCGGCCTCTTCGGGACCGCGCTGGAGCCGGACGAGATGCTGGTGGAGGTGGAGATCCCCGCCGCCGCCCCGCGCACCGGCTGGGCCTTCGACGAGGTATCCCGCCGCCACGGCGACTACGCCCTGGCCGGCGTCTGCGCGATGGTGACGGTGGACGACGACGGCCGCTGCACCTCCGCCCGCATCGCCCTGCTGAGCGTGGGCGAGGGCCCCGTCCTGGCCGCCGAAGCCGCCGCGACGGTCATCGGCCAGCCGCCGACGGAAGAGGTGATCCGCGCCGCCGCCGAGGCCGCCGCCCGCCGCGACATCGACCCGCCCGGCGACATCCACGCATCTCCCGACTACCGCCGCCAGCTGGTCGACGTGCTCGTGCGCCGCGTCCTCCCGCGCGCCTTCGAGCGCGCGAGGAGTGCGTAGCGGTCCGGCGGCCCCACGAGGCCCCCACCCGGGCTCGCACGGCTCGCCCACCCTCCCCCGAAAACCCCAGGGGGAGGGTTGGAAACGCAAGGCGCATCGGAAGGTCCGCCGCCGCGGGGATGCCTGAACATCAACCTCCCCCGGGGTTTTTGGGGGAGGTGGCGAGCCCCAGCGAGCCGGAGGGGGCCCCCGCGCGGGACCTTGAGATCAGCAGCCGAACACGATCAGCGGACCACCTGTCGGACGCGAACCGCTTGCATCCACCACACTTCCATCCGGAGAACCGATGAAGACGTACGACCTGTCGCAGCCGCTGAACGAGCAGGCGCCGTTCTGGCCCTACTATCCCCCGTTCGAGGTGAAGTACATCAAGCGCAAGGCGGAGCACGGGGTGAACGCGCAGTACATCCAGACCTCCAACCACATGGGGACGCACCTGGACGCGCCGCGGCACTTCGTCACCAACGGGATGACCATCGACCAGATCCCGATGGAGTGGCTGTGCGGGCCCGGCGTGATCGTGAACCTCTCCGACGAGATGGACGAGCTGGCGGTGTACACGCCCGAGATGATCGAGTCGCGGGTGGAGGTGCGGAAGGGCGACATCCTGCTCCTGCACACCGGCTGGCACCGCTACGCGCAGTGGGGCGACCAGGCCGACGAGGAGAAGTACATCCACATGCACCCCGGCGCGCACCCCGACATGGTGCCGTGGCTGCTGGAGAAGGAGATCCACATCTGGGGCGTGGACGTGGTCTCCACCGACCACCCCATGGACCTCCCCATCGGCCGCTTCCTGGGGAAGGGGATGCACGGCCACTGCGACCGCGTGCGCGCGGCGGCGGAGAAGAAGTTCGGCGGGCCGGAGGAGGTGGCGCGGCTGTTCCCGGACGAGGACTACCAGCTCACGCACAACAAGCTGTTCGGCCACAACTGCATGCACATCGAGAACCTGGGCGGCGACATCGCCCACCCCGCGCTGCAGAACCGCCGGCTGATGCTCGGCTGCTTCCCCTGGAAGTTCCAGGGCGGCGAGGCCGCCTTCGCCCGCGTGGTGGCCTTCGACGGCGAGTGGCCGGCGAACCCGTAGGCGCGGGTTACTGCGCGCCCACCTCCGGCTGAGGTTCAAACGGGGCCGCGGGTTCTCGCGGCGCGGGAACGACGCGGCCCCGACACACGCTCGACGCGGGCGCAGTCGAGGACCGCCTCACGCTCACCGACAGGACGCGTCCGCGCCGAGCTGGGAGCGGAAGTCCAGATCGACCACGCACACCTTTGAAACGATGATGGGGACGCTCGACCCGAAGCATGCATTCCAGGAAGGACCCGGTCCCGCGGTGGGCGACCACACGCCGACGCTGAAGCTCCACACGCTTGGCGAGCTGGTGCTGCCGACGGGGCGGATCGTCGCGTGCGATCCGTTCCTCGTCTCCGGCCACGAGGAGCCGTTCACGCACGGCGTGGCGGCGGGGCGCCATCCCGTGCTCGTCAACGTGGCGGAGGCCAATGGCGATGCGCGGGTGGCGTACGCGATCGTCCGGTTCGGCGAGCGGCCGCCCGTGCGGTGGGAGATGGCGCTGATCTCCGGGCAGGACGCGGGCACGCTGGGCGAGGGCGAGTTCTTCGGCTACGGCGTGGACGCGGGGACCGGGTGCTTCATGGACGCCCAGGTCGCGCGGATCCTGGCGGAGCGATCCACGGAGGAGAACGACTACAACGGAGACCTCCTGGAGGCGATGGAGAAGACGTACGTGCACACGTGGTCGTGGCTCGACGTCGTCCTCGACCCCGCGACGGGCGCCAACGTCGTCGCCTTCTCCTCCGGCTGGGGCGACGGCTCGTATCCCTCGTTCTGGGGCTTCGACGAGACCGGGGCCGTCGCGTGCCTGGTCACCGACTTCGGGCTCTTCTGGTCGGGGGCCGAGGAATGAGCCCGGACCGGGCTCGTGGAGGATGCGCCTCGTGAGCCGGCGCCGATTCCCGGCGCTCGCCGGCGGCGAGGCGCTGACGGGAGATGGAGATGCATGACTTCGCGCCCGGGCCGGAGGTCGCCCGGCTCGCGCCGGATGGGGCGGGCCCGCCGCGCGGGACCGCGTGGGCGGCGGGGCGGCCCTACGCCTCTCTGCTGGTCTGCCTGGGCCTCATCGGCATGCAGGTGATCTCCTGGCCGCCGCTGTTCCTGCTGGGCGTCACGTATCACGGGAACGAGCTCGCCACGGCACTCCTGACCGCGCTGGCCTTCATCTGGATCTTCCTGCCCCTGGGCGCGGCGTACGGGATCCGCGTCGGGATGGCGCAGCGCGGGAGGCCCGGTTCGGGGATGCTGCCGATGATCGGCGTGCTCGCGAACACGGCGTACCTGCTGCTCGCGATCCTGATCTGGATCTCCATCTTTTCCGGCGTGCTGTCCGTGTAGTGCGGCGCCGGGAACCTCACGGGACGTGTGGCATCGTCCGCGTGACGATCACGTTCATCCGTCCACCCGACCCTGCACTGATGCGCGCTCCATCCCCAATGTTTGCGTCCGGCGGCGAGTGGCCGGCGAGCCCGTAGAGCCGGCCGGTGGGGACGCCGAGATCCTTCGCCACGCGACGCCGGCCGAGCGGGTGGCCGCGCTGGCGGAGGAGGGGCGCGTCCGGCAGGCGGCCGCGCTCGCGGCGGAGGAGGCCGAGGAGCGGCGCATCGAGCGTTCCGAGCGGCGCCAGGTGGAGCGCCTGGGCCGCGAGCACGTCCGCAACGCTCTGCTGGACAGCCCGCGCGGCCCGTCTCCGCCGCTGCTGGCCATTGCCTGCGGCCTGGCGGTGCTGGGGGCGGTGCTGCTGTTCCTGGCGCCGGGCGGCGAGGGGATCGCCCGCGATGGATGGCCTTCCGCCGCGGGGTTCGGGCTGATCGTGCTGGCGATCGCCGGGTTCTTCGGGGGGCGCTGGATCGAGGGGCGGCGGCTGGCGCGGGTGGAGCAGGCGTGGCTGCTGTCGCTTCCGTTCCCCGTGCGGGGCTACTTCCGCGTGCTGGGCGCCACACCGTCGGAGGAGACCCGCGTCCGCCTCCGCATCCGGTTCCGCGAGGCGGCGCCGGAGCGCGAGGTGCTGGACGGGCTCCTGGGCCAGGTCCAGTACCCCGCCAGCGCGCGGCTCACCGGCGGCTCCGGCCTCGCCTGGAAGGCGGAGAGCGGCCCCATCCGCACCGTGTTCGTCGAGGACGGCACCCCCACCAACCTCCTGCCGCTCTCCTGGATGCGGATCGTCATCGAAGACGCGCTCCTCCCCCTGCACGAAGCCTATCCACTCCGCGGCGTGGAGTTCCGTGGGTAGCGGACGCACTGGAGATCGCGCCGACATCGACCCCCCGTCGCCGGGATCCGGAGGGGGAGAGGAGCCCCGGCCGCCCGGCGAGGCCGAGCGCCAGCTGATGTCGCTGGTCACCGGAGTCCGGCGACAGGTGCCCGAGGTCCGGCGCGTCGGGCAGCCGGAGCGGCCGTGGCGCGCCACCGTCCGCGGCTCGCTGGTGGACCTCCCGCGCGCCGAGCCGGCCCGGGTGCTGGCGATCCCGCTCGCCGTCCTGGCGTTCATCCTGCCGGTCCTGTTCGTGCTCGTGGATCTCTGGTCCGTCGCGGGACTCTCCCTGGGCCTGCTGGTGTGGTTCGGGGCGGATGAGGTGCCGCGGGTCAGGGCACGCTGGCTGGAGCGGGTGGAGCGCGACTGGCTCCGCGCGCTCCCGTTCCCCGTGCGCGGCTACTTCCGCGTGCTGGGCGACCCGCCGGTGGAAGAGCGGCGGATCCGGGTGCGCATCCGCTTCCGCGGCGCCGCGCCGGAGCGCGCGGTGATGGAGGGATTCCTCCGCCGCGTGTACATCCCCGCCACGGCTCACCTGACCGGCGGTGCCGGGCCGACGTGGACCGTCGAGAGCGGCCCCATCCGCACCATGATGTTCGAGGATGGCTCCCAGACGAACGTCTCGTCGCTCTCCTGGATGCGGAGCGTGATCGACGTCGCGCTCCTTCCCCTGCACGAAGCCCATCCGCTTCGCGGCGTGGAGTTCCGCTGCGCGGAGCAGGCGGGTAGCGGGGCGGCGCCGCCAGATTCACCCCGGCCGGTCGCACCGTGACGCCCATCTACCACCTGCGCTTGATGTTCGAGTGGGGCGGCGGGTGCCTGTGGTCCGGCAACGATGCCGCTCTGGAAGCGTTCGGCGTCGGCGAGATCGAGGATCGGCTGCCCCTCTCCGACGAGACGCGGCGGCGCCTGGAGGAGCTGTCCGTCTGGCACGACACGTCGCTCGACTGGGACGATCCCGCCGGCCCGGGACCGTGGTCGGCGGACGAGTACGAGCGGTTCAACCGCGCCGCCGTAGATATCCTGGAGACCCTCCGCGCGGAGCTGGGCCCGGGCTTCCAGGTCGACCGCACGTGGCTGTGATGGCGATGCGAGGTGGGACGCTCTGTCGGGCGTACGTCCGTACTGCGAGAAAGGCGAGTCACCGATGCGCGTGACTGCGGTCATCCTCGCCCTCTCCGGCGCCCTCCTGGTGGCCTACGGCTGGTGGGGGGTGAACACGGTGGCGGGGCGGCGGCGCTATGACGAGATGGCGGGGATGATCCCGTTCGGCCTCGGCGTGCTCGGCGTGCTGCTGCTGGCCGCCGGCGCCGTCGTGGCGCTGATCGCCGTCCTGCGGGCGCGTCGGGGGAGGCGGTCGGCGGGCTGAATGAGTCGCCGCGGCAGGGCGATCTCAGTAGACGCCTACCTTTCCCCGCGCGAACTCCCGCAGTTGCTCCGAGTGGTAGCCGATGCCGTCGCGGAAGACGGTCGTGACCTCGTAGATCTGCGAGGGGGTGGCGATGGGGTTGCCGCGCATGACGACAAGGTCGGCGGCCTTGCCGGGGGCGATGGAGCCGATTCGCGCCTCTTCTCCCAGGATGCGGGCACCGTTGAGCGTTAGGATCTGGATCGCCTGCTCGGGCGCGAAGCCGGCCTGGACCAGGAGCTCGTAGTTGCGCAGGTTGCCGAAGCCGGGGAGAAAGCCGGTGCCCCACGGGTCCGAGCCCGCCCCCAGCAACCCGCCCGCTGCCACGAACATGCGCTCCCACGCCATCATCTTCGCCAGCAGCCGCTCGGGGACGTTGAACGCGGCGGTGGCGAGGCCGGCGTGGTTCGCCTCCACCTCGCGGCGCGCGTCGGGCGACAGCATCTCCATCGCCCGTAC
>Ga0247770_1000219_pt1 | contig 55168 bp, 30 predicted proteins | sample UWRJL136409B6_FD_179943 | JGI IMG/M metagenome (GOLD analysis project Ga0247770, IMG submission 179943) | Plant litter microbial communities from Arlington Agricultural Research Station in Wisconsin, United States - UWRJ-L136-409B-6 | ecosystem: Environmental > Terrestrial > Plant litter >...
GTTAGGTTCACCGAGAATTGGCGAGGTTCTACATAGCCATCAGCTACCAATAAAACAAGTACCCTCCTCAGGTCGTGGTCACCGCTTTCTGCCCGGTGTTTCTTCAGCAGCTGTATCCTGTCGAATAAGGCAGAGACTAGTCAACACTATGGGTTTCGGCTTCCGATTTATTGCCCTCCTCGGAGTGAGCATCCTGCAATGGACTCTCGCATCCGCTTGACCCCGAGCATCCGAAGTCGTTGTCAAGCGTGCGCTCTTGTAGTATGAAGATGGCTACATCAACTCCCGCAGCTACAAGCACCCCAACAACACAGTGAAGCTCGTCGGGTGCAAGAAGTTGAAGATCCCCGAGTCCGAAGTTGCGAGCTTCGAAGACCACTACTACGCCAACTACCACGAGCTGCAACAGTTCGACAGCCACTTCTACGACGAAGCTAAGCGAGAGATCCGCATCTACTTCCCCGTGCAGAACGCCCTCGTCGAGCACGGCGGCCAGCTGACCGAAGCCAACGAGCTGGGCAAGTTTGCGCTGGATGCTCTCTCGATAGCGACGACGCCGTTCTCGGCGGATGACATGACGCTCATTAGAAGTCTCTTTGCGGGGTACATGTATAACAACCCGCGCCGGTAATTCGAGACCCCTACCCTCCGACTTTCTAGCCATAAGAGAAAGGGGGATGGACGTCTTGACTTTAAGACCCCTTAGATTCACGTCGCCATCTCCAGATATCCGTCCCCAGTATGAAGGCCATCCCGATAGTGGCCATCCTCGCCTGGGCGCCACAGGCGCTTTGCTACGGGTACATCTAGCGTGTCACTGTTGACAACACCATGTTAGTGGTTTGGTTCAAAGCCAGGAGTTCTCTCAACACTAGGAACTAATTTCGTCCCATTGCGCAGATACCCAGGCTAGGATGTTGTACTCGACCCCTGGTTGACCCCAGCCCCCGCCCGCATCGCATTCGGAGGCGGCATCGTCGGGCCCATCATGAACATCTCCAGCCCTAACGTGGCTTGCAACATGGCGCATCAACCCCCCACCGCCACCGCGGTGGTCAGGGTTGGCAGTAACATCACCTTCCACTAGTACCTACCACCCCTTACCACTATTCTACCCCTCCCAGGTTCCCTTCCTCCATCCCCTCCCCCACCGTCTCAGTCTCCTTTATGCTGCCCGTACACCTATGCCAAGTGTTTAAACTGTCGGACCTGCCTAAGATGCAGCTTACATTAAGATACTGGACTTAAGTACATTTAACCTCCAGTCAGAAAAACAACACAGTTAAAGAACACATAAACTAGATTGCGTAATAATATTCCACGGGGGGAGGGGTCGGCTCTCATGGAGTCTTGGCTTGCATCAGAAGCACTGTGTCTTATATAACCGGCCAGCCTCTGGGCGAACAGATCTCCGACAGCTGCCGACCGGAGCAGACCAAAGCCAGGGCTACTCATGTTACGTGCCGCTGTAGGGGACTCGAGATCCGCCGAGAGGGTCTCAAGTAAGGCATCGTTAATACAGTGGCCACATACACGACACAAACTATGGTGCGAATACCGTTGTAGATGAGATTGATGCACTGCCCTTTGCCCAACGTGCCAGGTCAAAATGGGTCATGTCTTTTCGAGGCGCTCTCGTACGCGTGGGGTTCAAGCACGAAAGATCGGTCCGTCTTCGTTCTCCCGAACGACTCGCGTCCCGCCACCACATTAAATGTGACTACGAGCTTACAAAAGGCCTTGGTGCGTCTATGCGACCCGTGGTTTGGGAACGCCAGGCTCGCATTATGGAGAGGGTCTATTCTTCGGCTAGTAAGGTGTTGGTGTGGCTTGGGAACGACGAGGAGAGTTAAGGGCTTCCTGATGGCAGAGTTAATGCTCTTGAGAGTCTACGCCTAGCTGCTGTTAGCCTAGAGCTATCGTCTGAGGATTCCTTCGCCCTGAGTACGCTTCTTGAGCGGCCGTGGTTCACGCGGATGTGGGTGAGTTAGATGTATTTCGGTATTCTCCTTAACATACGACTAAGCAATGCGAAGGTCCTTTAAGAAGTCGCCGCCGCCCGACATATCTTGATGATGTACGGCCCTATAACCATCGATGGATAAGCATTTTGTCTGGGATGAGAGACGGTGTTACCCCTGATCAGAGACAAAGAACTACAGTGGATCACTCGCTCGACGGCTCAGCTGATTCAGGGGGCCGCACTTCGACCACGCCTTGCATTGCAGCATCCTCGCCGCGAATTTTACGTCAAGTCTGTACAGCTTGTCGCCCGCCCCAGTAACAGACCCCTTAGAGAGTTGATAGACATGTTCCACGCCCGGAAGGCCACCATGGCTCATAACAGGATATACGCCCTCCTCGGTATATACACCGACACCGTCGCAGATGTTCTCCTCCCTACTATACTGTGTCGTGGAGCGAGCTCTTCCGCCGGCTGATCCTGTACTTGCTCGGAACCAAAACTACTGCGATAAAGACCTGGGATGTTGCTGGCATAGTTGATTTCGCCGTTGTCAAGGTCGCTGGCCGACTTATGGGTGAAGTGGTCTCTGTTGGTGGGCCCGAGGGCACCAGGCTGGTCGCAGTAGGACCGTTTCGTGTCAAAGATGGCACTAGAAATACCGGCGAGCAGTGGGTGTTTCGCTCATCTTCCGAATCTATCAGAAAGGGCGATTTCTTCTGCGCAGTCGAGGGACGGCCAGCAACCATGATCGTCAGGTACCATAGAGCCGACTATTTTTCTATCGTTTGCATCAACGGGCCGTCTGCAGATACTACGGCTAGCTCGGAGTCTTCTACGCGGGGATATAGCTCTCTCTTGTGAATCTGGGACTGGAAAGATCGAACTTCTGACCTAACCGAGGATTTGTCTTCCCTGCTTAGAACCAGGGTGGCTAGTAGTGATCCAGCTGGGGTGCTGGGGCGCGGGGTTTATCACCCAGAAGACGAGATATGGAGGGCAGGCATAATGGTGCTGCCATACCATTGCGGTGAACCGTTGTCTTCAAATAGCCGGTGACGGTAAGGAAACGCAGCTGTGGTTGAACAAGATGGAGCAAAAACTCTTGGAAGTGCTAGAATGGGCAACGGTTGCCCGGGGGATGGGCGACCGCTTCACCTACGACACCATGCTCGCTTTGTCTGATGTCTACGAAGCATCGGGGGACATCGGAAAAGCGGAGAATTTCGCTCTAAGAGCTTATTCCAGTGTCTATGGACGCGGGGTTCAGGCCGGTGAGGGTTCCGAGGATGACAATGTCTACTCTGACGAGTACCTGAACGGCTTGCTTAATTCCCCATGGTCGAATGTGAACCGGATCTTTGACCAAAGGCTCATACGACGAGGTCAAGATGTGGTGATCACCCGAAGCGCTTTCATGACCAGTAGTGAGTGGTTCACTCCATGTCGCTGCACTCCCTGCCTGGACTCAACCAGCCCCGGAGTCGGGGATACCGATAATGGCGAGGAATATTCGACATCGCCGTTCAATACCAGCCCCGGGTGCACAGAGGCAGAGATCTTCCCGGCTGTCGTACTTGGTATGCGCGAAACCAAGCCCAACGATGCTGCTGCTCTCTGCTTCGCTCGGAGTCCAAAATGGGCCCTTCTCGCACTGGAGATTTGGAGTTTTGAGGGCGCTGATGCATCACCGTGACGAGGAAGACTCTAGGTTACGGTAGATAGCTTCGGCCGCAGTGGTGGCTTTCGTTCTCGTGGAAGGCAACACTGACACAACGGATGATATGGCTGCCGAGGCTTTTCGCCATGCCTCATTAAAACCACCAAGGTTCTCACTTTGCCTGCCTCCGCAGCGACAGACAGCAGCATCACCCACACCACAGTGCCACCCCGCTCTGCGGATGATACGTATAAGATATCGATCGACATGCAGCCCCGCCGGCATTACCCTCTGATTGAGACTGAGACCACAGAAAATAGCATCCAGGCCGCTGTGATCGAGCGACACCAGGGTTTCGTGGCAACCACGACCTCCTCTACTGGTGCTAGGCTTAGTGCATTGAACGCAAAAATACCAGCGAGGCTGACACAGAGAGATCTTGTGACAGCGTGGCAGCCTTATTCGAATCCAGTTGTGAATGAGAATGGGAGCTCTGAACCAACGGTGCCGGAATTAATAATGGCTGAGTTGGTATGAGCATCTTGAAGAATTTGGGGGTTTCCGCTATGCTAGAGTGGTTCATGGCGGGAAAGGATAACTCAGGTCATTCATAGGTTGGGGTAGTTCGTGTGGTTTGGAAACTGGGTCCAAGGTAACGACTGGAGTTGTCTTTCTTTTGATCACAGTATCTGGACACCGCACAGCATCTTGTTCCACAGTCCTCGGTTCTGGGCGCGCCTCCCAACCCCAACTTGTCTGCTACCGCCTCGAAAATGCAGCCGAAATACTTGACAGAAGAACTGCGGCCTCCATGTTGAATGAAGGCTGGGTCGGGAAAAAGGGACGGATGCGAGTCGTCGAGCCTACCCTTTGCCAGACAGTCGGTCTCTCTTAGCGCAGCCTTTGTAGCAACCCAACGGGGCGAGTGCGGCTCACCCCTTGCTCAGGATCTCCGACTACTACGGACTCGGCCAGAAAAAGGTGTCGGGTGAGACTATAGAGGTAGGTATACTGTGACTAAACTCGAGACCTGCAGGGGACTTATGGCTCACAGACTGGTAGTTTGTGACAAATGCAGGCCCTCTCCCACTTTCAGGCGTGTGCCATTTGTAGGTATTTTTCTTGCCAAGCCCTGAGTGAACTAGGTTCTTTGTACAAGTCCGCTGTGGCCTCGCCTTTGAGCGCCAAGACTTGCCTGTGATGATTCGGAACGGGCAACGAATCGGCGGGACTGTCCACATGCGCGGTCTCCGCTGGCGCCCCGCAGCACCTCACCAGTGAGGCACCAAGAAGTGTGCCTGAAGTTCAAGGCAGCATCACAGGTCCCGCCTGTCAAATGTTGCCTGGCTGTTCGGACCGCAACCACCGCTAACTCACGGGTGCAGTCAGTCATTGGTCTTCTTATCGGTATCAGGGTTTGCATTCCGTCCTGGACCAAATGGCCGCGGAAAGCGCCCTAATGGCCAAAGTGTTTCGCCTTCGGGGGATACCCAACCACCTCGATCGACTTGACGTGGCGGAACTGCTCAGCGGATTTCTGCCCGATGGCAGTCCCCAGGACATCACCATCGCGTCACTAGCGCCGAGTTGCGACATCTGGTCTCTGGCTGAGAGCAAGACGGCCACTCTGACCTTTTACAAGCTCCCAAGCATTGTTTGCTTGTCGCCAAATGCTAAAGAATGGGTCCTCCCTCTCGCTGGCCTGGTGCGGCCCATGGTCTTGGACCACGCCTTCTTCGGCCTGACGCCCCTCAACACACCTTCGGGCGACCATGCTTACGAGTAGGTTTCTGTTATTCCGTTACCACACACCTCGTCTCACAAATATTTTAGCTGCATCGTCATCTCTGGCCTTGCCAGTCATCCGATGGGCTCGTGGCAGCCTCGGGGGCCTGACAAGTCCTTCATGTGGGTTCGGGATGTGTTGTCTAAGGTGACAAGCGGCTTTCGGTTCCTTATTTACGGCTACGACACATCCCTCATTGGAAGCAGGTCTTATCAAACCGTTTCCGATCTTGCTCTCAACCTCATCAACACCCTGAAGACCGGAGACTGGGCCCTACCCGCGGGCAAGCCCCTGGTTTTCTTCGCCCACAGCCTTGGCGGCGTTGTTCTTAAGCAAGTGTTCGTCATGCTCGCCGGTAGTGGAGTCGGGGAAAAGGATATTCTGGCCAAGATAAGAGGCGTCATATTTTTTGGCGTCCCGAGCCGGGGTATGCCATTGTCTGACCTCCTCGCGATGCTTGGCACTCAGCCCAACAAGGCAGCTCTCGTTACCAGCATTTCGGATCACTCCGAGTTCCTACCGCAGCTTGAACGACAGGTCTCGGGCATTTCGTACGTCAGACGATTGAAGTTGTTTTGGGCTTATGAAACACAAACGACGCCAGCAGTCATTGTGAGTCGCCACAGTTCATTAGCCATTCCATCGTCGTTGAACATGCCAGGACGCCTAACTAGAGCCTACCTCAGGAAGTCGACGGGCAATACGAAAGGTCCGGCCCTGGGTCAGTGTTAGTGATAAAAGAGTCTGCTACAGGCGGCCGGCATGAATCCGATCCGGCATCTACCATTCAGATTGACGCGAGCCATTCTGACATGGTGAAGCTCACGCCTGGTCATCACATATTACCTCTAATCGCTCGCAAGTTACACGACATTGTTCACCACAAGTCTTTGGCACGACTTAGCCTGGCTGATAAAAACTGGCGACCTTACCATGGGCCACTCCATTCAAAAGGACCTTGAGGAGATCCTGGAATGCGAGCTTCCGAGAACGAGATTTCGCGAAACCGTGAGGCATTCAGACCTGTCAACCCGAGGAGATGAGTCCTACTTGCTCTACGCCGAAACAAGGGCTCTAATGTCCAGGCAAGCTCTACTCAACGCAACCGTGGAGGAAGCACGGTCCAAATACCACGATATGAACAAAGCCGAGTGGGACGAAGAGGCGAAATCTCGTTTCTGCAGCCGTATGTTGGAGTGGCGTGATGCCACCAACCTCTCCCGCAAGTTACGGGATTTCGTCACTCGGAATCCGCCCCGTATTGCAGCTCACCCCCTGGGCGACAACCGCAGTGTGGATCCCAAGGATCAGGAACAAAAGTTGAAGGCAGTGATGTCGATGGTTGATGTGGTGCTCAAGCGGCAACACCGTCGCGAGTCCTGCTGAGAATTGGTTGAAAACGACGAATGGACCATGCCTAGGCTCTCCTCGGCGTTCACATCCATCGTCAGGCAGCAAATGGTTGACCTTGATGTCTGCCTTTTTCTCGACGCCCTCGACGAGTACGACGGCCGTCCGGAGTCGATAGCCGAGTTCCTGAAGGAGATTGTCAAGCCGCAAAAGAACTCACGCACTCGTATTCGTGTCCTATTCTCTAGCCGCCCATGGAATGTTTTCATTCAGGAACTTAGAGGGTGCCCGGGGTTTCACATCCACGAGCATACAAAGGACGATGTTCTCGAGGTCTGTGCGCAGAACATTAAACCCGAAAGTCCTGGTGGCAGGGAAATTGTCCAACTTGTTGAGGAGATTGTTCAGCGCGCCAGAGGAGTGTTTTTGTGGGTGAGGCTAGTGCTCGCCGACCTATCGGCCCAGGCGGAAAGGTATACGATTGCTGGCGGGCGTGGGAAGAGTCTGCGGAAAACTCCTTGAGGTCCTCGACGGGCTCCCGAATGACCTTGTAGATTACTACAAATTCATCATCGAACGAATACCAAAGTCTTATCGATGGGAAACCTACTGCCTCCTGGAAGGGGTCTGTCGGTCCTCCGGAAGCATCATTGTCAGCGAAGTACCGTTTCTTCTAGCCTGCTCAACCGTGAGCAGGTGCTGCCAGCTAGCAGAAGCAGAACAACCCATCCCCAAGCAGGCGGTTGATGAGATACAACGCCACCTTCAAGTTGTGTCGGGCGGTATGGTTGAAGTTCTGCCTACCACCTTTACTGCAGTGGGCCGATTTGCCTGCCAGGATGATGTTCTGAATGTCTACTCTCAACTCCAGCTTCTTCACCAGACCGTATTGGAATTCATTGAGCAGCCGCAGTTTAAACATGTCGTCCTAGGGTCGCGCTCCCAGATCACTAACGAGAATGGGTATTCTTTTCTCACAAAACATTTCCTTTGCCGCAGCAGAGGAGACATCACGCCTGATATCCTGCGTAGCGCTTTAGAGTCGGAGAGAAGTACTGGCGTCAGCTTATACAGTTTCCTCAACGACAGCATCTTCACGCTAAATTTGTTTGGCCACCAGATTTCAATCACGGCGCTCGGAGTAGCAGTCGCTGGCCGGCTCTATCTCTTGATCAAAGACGCATTGGAGAGCAACGAGAATGTCATAGCAGCCTGCAAGGATCCACTGTTTTCAATTGTCCTCTGGGCTTTGGATCAGGGATTGACCGACCAAAATAAAGTCGAGTTGAACCGTTTTCCGGGCAAAACCCCCCGCATCGATCTCTGCATGATGCAGAGTCCATTCACCCAGTGCCCTACCCCCCCTCCTTCTGTTGGTAAAGTGACCCGCCCAGCTCGCGAGCCGGCCTCACCGCGCATGCCGTCTCTATCCATCGAAGGATTAGGGGCAACGGCGGATGAGGACGAAGCCGGAGGGGGTGGAACCGTAGACCAACCTTGTCCGATTGTGCCCCGTTGTGTTTAAAGATCGACTCAGTCGCCCGTTGCAGACCAATGTCGAACGAAGACGGGGACTGACGCCTTTCCCTGAAATATTTCCGTCTTGGATGTTGATACCAAGTTCCGTTCTATGGAAAAAAACGGTCTAGGGCACCTGAAATGGAAGCATCTTGATGTTGATTGTCAGGGAATCGAAGCCATCTTTGCTTTTCGTAGTGTATCCGTATGCCGCTCAGTTGAAACTCTTCGGTGTGCTGGGAACCCCTTCGCTGGAGCTCGAACCGCCTCCCGAATTGGCCGGCTGGTAGAAGACATAACTGTTGGCTAATGTGATGATTGCCGGGATCTGAACCCGGGCCCCGCACAAAATGAAAAGATGAGGACGAAGTTACAACTCGTCGTGTAACCTTCCCGGGGCTCACTACCCCCTGATTTGATGCCAAACGAAGCAAGTTAGTGGTTGCGGCGCAGGGAGGTGGACGGAACCAATGGACTTCGGTCCAGACTCCGACAAAGAATGGGCCTTGCCTAGGGGAATGCAATCCGTGTTCCGAACCTGAAGCTACCTTCCTTTGAACTGCGTAGTCTAACCAGCTCCCGAATCTGCCTTGCCACGTAATGGTGTTGCAGCAGAACACTCAAGTCGTTGCCGAACAACCGATGAATGTTTCAGTTATCGACTTAGCCACCATTGAGAGGTTACGTAACAACTAGAAAAATTGCTTTGATGCCCTCGGAGTTCGGACTTAGTAGGAAGTCGAGTTGAGAGAAAGGTTAACTTGGCAACATCTTCAGACTTTCACACACTATTGGCAGTCTGCTATTAAATGACTAGCTAGGAAATATGGCCGTTATTTTGCGAAGAGGATGCAGGGGCGATTGGCGTAGTGAATAACCGCTCAACTAAATGGACGGCGCTAGTTAGACTCCAACTCCACCATGGTTACCTATTGCACTTCCACAACCACACGTCGGCCCACGCGTGTTTGTACCATAGATCCTGGCATGCACACCTATATTAAAGATTTTTGTATCGTACTAACGGTCCGGGAACTTTTCGTGGAACCGTGACCTTGTACGTACAATGATTACACTGTGAGCTGACTACGCCAATGCAACTTGACGTCCCACGTCGTAAGACGTGGTGTGATACTATCGAGATACTGATGATGCAAAGTAGAATAAGACATGAAATCAGCTCTTCCGCCTCTCACTCCCTAAGAGCAGCCATCGTACAGGACCTTGATGACGAAGAGTGAACAACAACACGGCAGAACCTCTGACTGCCTTGTGGTAGGACTGCAGGGTTTTGCCCCGTCCGGGAGTCGAAACACGGTCTCAAACTGCCTTGCGGTAGGACTGCAGGGTTCTGCCCCGCCCGGGAGCCGAAACACGGGCTCAATAAGGAAGGTAGTTAGCAAGAATACGAGGTCCATTTCAAACGGGACTATCGACGGCCAAGAACCAATCAAGACAATACTTGTCATAGCCCGTTCGCGATGCCGTCTGCCGGAATGGTGAGGCATTTCGAAGGAGAATTTGGAGAGGATCATCGTCCAGATTGACAGACTATCCGGGGGCTCATTTCGTTGGTTCAAGGGATTTAGCCCAGCTGCTCAGAGGTCGAGGAAATGGGTATATAAGATCCCTCGTCCTCTTGTGTTCAGAGAGACTTCCCTCCTGCAGAGTGCGAACACTTACCATTCACCAAAATATCACTTGTTCCAACAGAAACCACCTCCAATACACCTTCGCCTTCCTGACTCAAAATGAAGTTCTCCATCGTCTGGCTCGCCACCCTCAGCGCTGTTGCCCTTGCCGCTCCAGCCGACCTGAGCCTCACCTCGCCCTCCGAGGCCGTTCTCGACCACCTCATGAAGCGCGACTGCGGTGGCAGCTGCAGATGCACTGGAGCTACTGGCTCACAATGCTTTGACAGCTGTGACTGCCAGACTGCTTGCTGCGACGACAGGTCCCGCCTCTGCCGCAACGGACCCCAGACAGGCTCGTTCTGCCGCGGTGGAAGTCCAGGCAAATAAGCACATCCAAAGACAGAAACGGAGAAGGATGAATAGGGCCAGGGGGATAGGATACAATCTGGATGGTTACACTCTAAAAGGAGACTGCAGCTGTGAAAAAGGGGTGGGAAGACATTTGTATCGGCATGCAGTGGTTGAGGGGCTTGGTCAACACCGAATGGTTCCTTTCAGTTCTTATCCCATCATACCATTCCCGAAGCAGCTTTCCTTACACGTCAATACAAAGCTCTTACACCCATCTACGTGACTATAAATGGGGCGGCAAAGGATCTGCTGGCCATCGTTGTGTGAACGCCGGCAGGATAATAATTGTCCTTCACTGTTACTTTCAGACCATTCAGAGGCTTCTCGTCACTTACAGGGCAGTGGAGCCTGGACGGAGCGGCCACAGCCGGATAGAGGTCCGAGGAAGGGCCAGCTCTCATGGGTTCCCATCTACAGGAGATTAGCAGGGAATATGAGTGGGGGCGTTGCTGCGGCTACCTGTGCCCTTCGACTCCTTCTACTGGTGGAGCGGGTGTGATGGTGAAGGCGGGGATCGGGGTACAGTCTCTAGGCGCAACGTGCAGAACGGCCCTTGACAAAGTCACCGAGCAAGCGTGTTAGTGAGCCATGTAACGTTCGAGCGGAATCCTATGATCCGTCGAGCGAGCAATAATGATACCACCCTCAGCGAATGCGGGCTGGAAAACATCGCAGGCTTTCATAAAATACCCAGAAAACTGACTGCAGACCGTCGGCCGTCCATTGAAGATTCCATGTGCTGAATATGACGGCTGGTGCAATGTCAGGGCCGACTTCGTGTGTCTAGACTTACCGAAAGTCAAAAGTATTGTTATAGTTATATAAACAACTAATGAGTATATCAATAAATTATATTTCGACCTTTAATATAGAGAGCAGTGCTCTATAAGATTCCTAAAAGATGTAAGTGAATTGCTTTTAGAGGGTAGTACTCGCCGGAATGGCTAAATTGTTTCTTACTTGGCAGAAAGCTAGATATAAGAGGAAAGAGGTCCTGTTATAAGCTGTGGAAGGTTCTGAAAGACTTCCAGAGCCTTCTATAAGGTAAAATTAGCTATTATAATAATGGAATACTGTACTTCTTTGCATTAAGAGCTAAGTAAGCTATTATATAGTCACTGGGATTTTGGAAGGTTCTGTAGTGACTCGGGGCACCTGTTCAAGCCGACCCTGTCGTTCTTTTTAAGCTCTATAATATTACTGTAGCCGTTTTTATACATAATGATGAGTTCTTTAACGTGTGCCACCGTTAAAAAGAGGCTGCGCCGCGTGGTTCCTCGAACCGCGCTTCTTTCAATTAACAACTGACAATTTCATTACGAAAACCTTCCATTTGAAGCCCAGTAACATTTTAACCCTTTAATCGAAGGAAAATAACCTGATTCACAGTCGCGTTTCCTTTATTATTCCATGCTATGCTCCGTTCCATACTAGGCACTGTACCGCAGCGAAGAAATATCCACGTCAAATTTGTTGAGGGCGTCCACCAGCAGCATGCATCCTCGACACTTCTTTGCCTCAGCAGACTGCACGAGCTTGACAGGATCGATTTTCTCTGAGTAGCAGTCCAAATCTTGGCATATCGCGCAGGGTTCGTTCTCTTCAGCCCCGGGCGTGTCTTCGGACTTGGCCAGCATTGCTGCTCGATCCGGTTATCCTGATACGGCGTCCTGGTCGCCGGGCGGCATCCGTCCACGTCAAATCAAACTGTTTGGTCCTCTGCCAAACGAATCGCAGTGGGCGGCGTTTCCTTGGCGACAGGGAATCACGAATGCAAAGCGTGGATCACGGAGCGGGGAAAGTGCAAAGGAGGCCCGCCTGCCAACAAAAACACGGTTGATAGGTACCCACACGGTCTAACCCGATTCAGGGGTAGCGACGCAGCCGACAACAACTTGTGCCTCTGAGGAGCGTCAAAAACGCCTTGAGGTTTGGAAACGAGAATGCTACCTATGCTCTTGGACCGGGTTTTAAGGGTAAACTACCACAGGGACTGACTGCCAGCCACCGGGTGGTACGTCCGCTCCTTCTTGGCCCGATGGAGGCCTCTCAAAACCGACCGAGGCCATTCTGAACATTGAATCGGATCATTAGATGTCAATTGAGAGCAAGTTGCTCTAAATACCCTGGAATCTCTTATTCCTGAGACCCTTTAGCGACACCCAACAGTCTGCCAGAGCCTTCAAATACTCTAGGGGCCGGGCTGCGGCCTGGGCAGCGGGTGTAGAAGCGGAGGGAGCGGGCGCGGGAGGGAGCGGAAGCCGCTCTAGGGCCTGCTCTTGTGCAAGAAGCGTCTTGTACGAGTGCCGCTGCTTTGCATGATCATGCCAATTGACGCGTCATTTTGGAGCCGTACGCTGGATAGGGGCTCAATTCTCACAACTCAAGTTGTTGATTCAATTGGGCCGTCTTTTTCTCCTGAATCACGCACAGCCCCTTTTTGCCTCTCCTGTGCCTCTCGTCACCACCTTCTTCCTGTATAGGTTTACCAGCTCGCCCGTTCCCGTTGCTTGACCAGCCAATTCTATCGGTGTCCTATATTATCATTAGATTTAAGGTTGAATAATGGATGGTGATGATTAGTGCGCCTTACTCAGGTCCAATGTTTACAAGTCTGCTCAGACTCTCAACATGACCTAACCGAGCCGAGTCGTCGCCCATATTGACAAGGCACACTGCCTCAAAGTCATGACACCTCCCTAGATAGGTGCCTTGGTGGAGGATGGAGAAAGAGTGTGATCGCTATGGGTAAACTTGTATACCTACCTACCTAGGTATAAAGCCAACTCGAAGCCCAGCCAGTCAACCTTCTTTTACGTCGCTGTATTCTGTTCAACTGCCCCAATACCTGCCTTACTCTTCATTCGATCTTTGCTAGACGTTCAATCAAGCCAACCATGGTCATGTTACCATCTTGGACCACCTTCGTCACAGCGCTGGCACTCTCCAGCTCTGTGTCTGTGGCCTTTCCAACCAACACCGTTCGCGTCACTGAGGACTCAAAAGACTCAAAAACAAACTTGGATGACGTCGATGCCGAGGTGTTCGGCATCTATTATACGCAGCGCTTCGCCAACGGCACCGAAATCTCAATCAACCTGCTGGACTCGTCGGCCCCTCCGATCGTGGCAAACGGCCTCACGTCCTTGGACGCGCCCGTGCCAGGGTCTGATCGTGATCCAACACTCTCAGCGAAGGCCATTGCTTCCCGCCGACAAAAGCAAAAAAGAGACGCTGACACCCGAACCACGTTGAATGCCGCCAACATAGACATGATCATGAAGCGTGGCGCCCAGTGCTGGCAGTACATTGTCGATAAGTACAGCTGCGACGACGCCTTCTATGTCTTTTACGAGTGGATTCGCGCGCTCGACAACGGTTATTTGCTTGATACCGCCACATCCCTCACCAGAACAGCTATGCTGAGCGTATTTCGCGGCAGCGTTCGAGTTTACTTCTGCCTCAACGAGGTCAACCAGCTGTGGCGCGTCTATGACCGCGACATTGACAAGGGCATGTACGAGATGGACCACACGTGTCGGTTGTATGAGGCTGGGTACTGGCATCACGACCGCTGGGACTATCGCAGGTTCGGCAAGGCCGATGTCAACCAAATTCTCTGTCCAAACTGAAGTACACGGACAAAGGCTCCGGCCAAAAGACACATGTGCACCATCTTTCTTCACCGTGTGGAAATATGTTGGGGCAATTGTCATACAAATCCGTATCTGAAATATGACCAGTGTGTCTTTCGTGTCCATGGCGCCGGAACATGGACAGCAGGCTAACTACCCACCTAAGCAAAGTACCAGAATGAAGTAACAATACCTGAGCAACACAAACCTATAAACTATTTCCATATTATGTCCACCACATAGCCCCGCTTCCAAAACATCCAAATGCAGCCGCAACGTAAAAATTCTCCAAAGAAACCCAACTCCCTCGATCTCCTGAGCCGCAATTTCCTGTTTCCTAACATCATTTCTCCCGTTAAACTTCAGGTTCGCAAGCGCCCCCAAGTCCCCCGCCCGTCTTCTCAGCCATGGTTGTAAGTGATGTGAGTACACCATACATGTAGGCACCCTTTGGTACGGTACCTAACGAAGCAGTAACCCCGTCATTCATCGGGCTGGTCTGCTCTTATTCTGCTCTCGGAACTCTGCGGCCTGCTTATCTTTCTCTTCCTTTTCTTTCCGTCTCCGCTCGGTCTCTCTCATTTCCTCCGCCGCAGCGTTCTCGCGTCGAGTATCTGTTGGCAGTTTGGGCACCGGCCTCTACGAAGGTTTGGAGTGCTCTTTCGACATTTCATATCCGGACATTCCGTATCGGTGTAAAGAAGTTTTTTTCCCTCGCAAGCCTGTAGGTCGTCTGACGGGGGGGTACAATTGCATTCCTGCCACCAATTTCAAACTGGATACACATGGTTTTGAACTATTTGAAGGTTAATTGATGGTGACCTGCGTGTTCAGAGAAGGTGTAGCGGACCGTATTTGACTCTGCGAAACTTGGGGAGTTAATATAAGTGGGTTTCTTTATGTGGTGTGAGTTGTTGGTAGGTAGGTAGTTTTGTGTCTGCTAGGTGCTGTGTAGTTGGTAGTATGTCCACGTATATGTAGGTAGCTGACTGGGAGAAAATGGAGAACTGGTGAGATAGTCTGGGTCTACTCGGATTTTATATGCGAGCGAGTCCTGTCAGTAGGTACCATCCCTGGCTGTTCAAACATTCTAGACACTCTGAGCGTTTAGGTCAGCATTTTGGCTCGTGTAATGCAGCATACACAATCAAAGGAAGCACTATGACAGCGATGAGGATACGGCAGGCCAGAACATTGCAATCCGGGCACACCTATGTTAGCCAATATTTAGCCGCTCTGTATTCTAATAGGTAAAGAATATATTTCCCTAGCAGCTGATCACAGTGATATAGCAGTCCCTTTTCAATTTGCTTCGTATACGTGCCTGGAGCATTCTTTGGACATGTAGAGGATAGATTATATAGGAAATGGCCACTGTGGCAGTAGGTAGTGCATCCGGTATCACCTGTTAAGTATGCGTCTGCCGTTGAAAGAACAAAAAGCTTGTACCCAGCCAGGTGTAGATAACCTGGAAGTTTCTTTATTCTGCTAAGTCTAGTACTGAAATATGAAAAGGTAACACTTTACGGAGATGGCCTATAAGGGTAAAGCCATGGGCTGCCTTAACAGTAAGAAGGCGTTTTCACACTGGCTGACAGGACCCTTCCTTTGGCCAGAGCCTTGGTAGGTACTCCAGATGACCTCAATTAAATTGGCCATATCGCCTGCCACCTACCCAGCAATAAATCCTTTATGTCCGAATATCTATGTAAATTACCCTACCTTCCTCTCTTGGCTGCATTGCAACTCCACACAACCCAGGGCCTGATATTCCCCCAGACTCTCCACCACAATCCTCATCCCCCTCTCAACCACCCCGCCCGCCTCAGCCGTTCCCATGACCCCTGCCTTCCTCCCCACGATATTCCTCTCCTCGTCACGCACAACAAAGCTCTCTTTCAGCCCCGGCCGAAACTTATCGATCTGCGGACACGGATTCCGCAGCCCCTGTATCATAACAATCGGATGGGGTGACTCGCTGCCTTCCTCGGCGTCAGTAGGGACGAAGTGCAATTTCGTGCTAGCGAGAAGCTCGATCACGTGTAAGCTCGGCTATAGCTTATGTTTATATGTAGCCTTTGAGGAAGGTTCCCCATAGGTTTGCGACAAACAATCCAACATTTAACTTTGTCCTGTCCCCTGGCTCCGTCCCTCAAGGCTCTTTACGCAAACCGCTTACGGTCTGCATCTCCTGTAGATGTTGAAGGCGCGGGAACGAGACTTTGTGGGAAATACGGTACCAGAAATCATAGCGGCAGCGTAGAAGAGGTTGCATTAATTGGGTGAGGAGACCGCCAATGATGCAGAAACCTGGGATTGGTACGACCCTGAGCAGCGCACAAATCGTCTTGCCAACCTTGCCAAGGGAACGCGGCCGCGGGACAGTTTTGCGCATGCGCACGTGACTTCCTCGAAATAAAACCGGCAAGTGTTTGAAGGAGTTTGCTGGGTTCGTTCCTCGTAGCACGGTAGCAGAAAGTCAGGACGTCATAACCAGGAGGTGCTCCACATTGACCGGCCAGAAAATAACAAGGGATATTCGGGAGGTCGAATGTTCCAGGGGCTTGGCGCACCCTGTCACCAAGATGCGGACTAGGAAGTCACACCTCCATCGGCAGCCATTTCGGAGATTTTGCCCTTACAGAGAGCCGTTTCTGGCGCCCATCTTTCCAAGCGCCATTTCTATACACTTACTAAAGTAAGGCCCACTTAGCACCAAAAATGGTGCTTCGCACACCTTACTAGTATGTATACTAGCTGCGTGGTATATATAAATTGTACTGGTACATAAAGGCTGATATATACTTACTAGTGACCTATAGTTATTACGTGTGTACTAGTACGCAGTATACTAGTACTCCCTATAGTACAGACGTGTACTAATATACGGGTGCTAGTGATATATGACTATTACGCCTATACTAGTACGCTAGTGTATAGGTACTCCCTAGTGTACTTAACATATTAGTATAAATGTGCTAGCCACTTAGCATATTAGTATAAACGGTTATAGCTATTAGCATATGCTAATACGCCTGTGTGCTGGTACATATGTACTATACAAGGACACGCCTACTAGCCCCCCAGCGTGCTAGCATACTGTGACGACCCTGCAGGCCGTCACCTGGGCCGGAGCGGCCTGACGAATCCCCCGCAAGAGGGGACAGTGCGGGCGGACAGTGTGCACTGTCCAAACGCACTGGGCCAGGAGTGTAAAGACCCAAAGCCCTTACAACTAGTAAGAAAGAGCTTGGTGACCTATAGGAACTGATAATACTAAGCACTGTTTAGTTAGCTGCTTAGCTGTAACTGCGTAGTGCACCACTAAATATAAAGGACTAAGCAGGGTATAAAGTACCTTTTAGCTAGTTAGTATAAATAGCTATAGTTATGCCTATAACTACTGTGAGGGACTCCGGTTCCTTACGCTAGTATTTAATGATTCATTTATATCCTACTATTCAGACTCACCTCTGTGCATTATAGTGACAACAACTTACAGTAACATTAAACCCCCCGTCTAAGAGTGCTAGCTTAATAAGCCGTCTTCGGAACGCCCCCTACCTGTTAGCGTCCTGCCGTACGTTCTGTCTTAACCCGCGCCAGTCCTCTCGAGGCCTGTATCAGGTGCAGGTTGTAATACATATACGTAACAGCTGCGTGACATACTAATATGTATATGCTAGCCTGCCGACTGATATATGTATTACCTATCTTGGAATACTTACTGAAATATACTTACCTGTTGTAGCAAATAATAAATCTAGTTGGAAAGGCTACTGCCCGCCTTAGAACTACTGGTAATACTGTAACTCGAATCCTTATATACCAGTAATTTATTTTTCTCTAGTACTTTCACTATAGCTAACGCCCTCGACCCATATACCTTGCCCTCGACCCATATACCTTGTGGGAAGCGACTTACTCTTACTGCTAGTTCTGGGACGCGATATGTTTGCCTCGTGATTAGAGAAGGATATGCTAAACTGCAGTCCAAGACAAGTGTCCCCCAATCCGATAGTTTTCTTTTTATAGCGTGCTATAAGAAGGGTTTAGGTAAATAAGTTACTATATAGTTCTTATTTTATTCTAGCATCTTCTGGCTTCTTTAGCGTCTTTCATCTGCTGGGAAGGCCTTCTACCTAATCATATTACATATCCATACATTAAGAGCCGAATTTCGTTACCACTCTCTTAATTCCTATTAACTGTCTTATCTAAGCTTGCCATTCATAAGATAAACAGTATTAAGCAAAAGGCCCACGTGATAACCAAATCTCCTAGTACAGAAGCAGAGCTTTGTAAAGCTCAAGACCGTTCCCTCTAACCTATATAAGACTTCTTACAATTCATTATCGTCGGTAATTTTATTCTTATCTAAGAGATGTTCAGTCAAAGTGCAGTGCCACTCCATTCTTAAGACAAAATGGCCAATACTAATAGGTTTGGATTTTATTACTTATGCGGGTTTTAAATGTTAAAGGGAGTGTAATTAGGACTACACGATGCGTCTGTAAAGCATTATGCTAACGGATAGAAATCTTACATATTGCTGTAGTAAATCGATATGCGACTACCTGGACTTCGACATCGGCTTCTTATAACTCTAGCCAGACGGAGGTAAGTGGGTGGCGCGCCCAGCTTGAATCTGCCAAGGAGGGCGCAATGTGGGCTTAGAAGTCACTCTGAGGGACGGGTATATCTTAGTAGCTTAAATTAATAGCCTGACTTATTGTAGACTGGTCGCTTTAGAGACACTGCCATTTGGTAAGAACGTAGTTAGACGTAATAGGGATAAATATGGAATAGAAATTATTTATAGTTAAGATAAATCTTAAACTATATTTATAATTAGGCTAAGCTATAAAGGCGCTTATACCTATCTAGCGCCTCTGTCTCTGCTACGTTCTTAAAAGGCTCCTAGGTCTCCTCCCCATCTTTCCACTTTATAAGGAAATTCAAGTTATTATCGTCTAGCTCTCTATAGCTACAAATCTCTTCTACCTCCTACTCTTCCTTACTGGAATCGTCTATAACTAAAGGTGTTAATTTCTAATTACTAAGTGACCTATAAGCTCTCTATATTACAGGGGCCTTTAATAAGTAACAGCCTGTAGCTGTTACGTAATTACATACCCTGTAACTACTAGTCGAATCTTCTAAAACCCCTTAAATCCAGTGGGGATATTGCCCTGTAGAACTAACTAAAGCATTACAGTAGCTACATTAGCTATTATGTCAGCAGAACTATAAAGAATGGTTTAGAATAATATGTTAAACTTCAGGAACCTATAAGGCTGTAGTACAGCAGCTATAGCTTAAAGGAAGAAGTGTGTACTAGTCTAAGCTATATTACAGTGCCGTAAGCACTGTAAGAAGCAAACAAAAGCCTGAATTACAGGGCAGTTATTACAACCTGTACCTAACACAGGCCTTAAGAGGACTAGCACAGGTTAAGACAGAACGTATAGCAGGACACTAACAGGTAAAGGGCGTTCCGAAGACGGCTTATTAAGCTAGTACTCCTAAATGGGGGTTTAATATTACTGTAAGTCACTGTCACTATAATGCACAGAGGTGAGTCTAAATAGTAAGATATAAATAAATTATTAAATACTAACGTAAGGAATTAAAGTCCCTTACAGTAGTTATAGTTAATTATAGCTATCTATACTTAACTAATTAAGAGGTACACCGTACCTTGCTTATGGTGTTATAAGTGCTTGTAAAGCGAGCACTCTGCATTACGTAAGCGCTTTACTCGTAAGGCTTCTCTTACTCGTAATGTAAATACTTAATATACTGTAAATATTACCTTATTAGTTATAAGGGCTTTAGGTCCTTACACCCCTAGCCCAGTACACAGTACTGTACATACTGTCTTCCTACACTGTTCCTTCTATAAGGGATTTATTAAGCTGCCTTAGCTTAAGTAATAGCCTATAAGGTCGTTACACAATTCCCCCTCTTTAACGTTCTTTTTTTATAAAGAACTTAAAAGGTATGTTTCTCCTTTTACCACTTTACTATACATTAAATGTCTAACTCTTAAGTCTTAAAACGGGAATAAATTAAAAGCACTAACTACTATTTAAACCTTACAGTTTACATATACACGTTTAGTAACGAAATATCCCCTTATTCTTTTTATAAGTCTACTAACCCTCCACTTATCTATTAGGTTTTAAACTGTTCTAACAGTTATAACTATTATTTAGAGAGGTACTGGCCTTCCTAATATAACGTATTTAATATAAGTAAAGCGAAGTTAAAAGCCCTTTTTATCAAGAAGCAGGACCTTAACTTATAAGTTAAATCTGCTACTTAACAGCTTTATAAGGCTACCATTAAACTCTAAGAAGTGTCGGTACGTTTAGCACGCCTTTATAAGCAGCGGTCCTATCTGGAAGATTAAGCTGCAAAGGCGTTTAGCTGTAAGGCGGAGTTACTAAAGTTCTAAGAGGGTAAGGAGGCTAAGCTAGACACTCCTCCTAAAAATATAAAGTCTTTTAACTAAGGGAACTTTTTAATTAGATCTTTATAATATACAGTTACTTTATAACTTAAGTTCGTAACTTCCTTCCTTTAACAAACAAAACGGCTCTTTAATACACTTACTTTCTCCAGCAAGAGGTCGTAAGTTTAAATCTTATAAGAGTCTTCGTAGTGTAAGTTATAATTTAAGGACTGTAACATATATTACAACTTTTTTGTTATTTTTTATACTAACTCCTTTTCTTAATAACGCTTATTCTCGTAAATACACTTTTCTACTGTATACCGCTATATAACTAGTTCAGGAGACCTTAAGGTATACCAGATCACTTTTTACCCTTTAACTCCTTCCCTAAACCGATAGTAAAGTGTAAGTCCTCTAGCTATAAGGGGTAAGTTATCCTATAAGCTACTAATCTGTAACTTCTTAGTTCTCTATACTGCTACGTATGCAATTTATATAAAGCTTACTAGCTCCAGAGGCCTAGCCTCCTTATTAGGTCTAAAGTCCTTATAACTTTAACTAAAGGTCTTAACAAATGTCTTTCCGTACCTATTAGGGAGTTTCCTACTGCTTCTTAAGCTCTAAGTCCTATAATAATCTTACTCTTTAATATAACAGTTTAAATATTAAAACTTATCTTATTTCTAATTCTTATCATTAGCTTTAATTAGTTAAGATTCTTTCAGTAAAACTCTGTAATTAAGTCTAAGCACTTAAGATTTTTAACAGGCTTTTATAAGTTACTTTTAAGACTGTAATCTAACCACTTAATAAGATATTTAAACATGTTCTTTCCCTTTCGTGAATCTATAACTTCCTTAACGTTATACTTATCTTCATCAGTATTAATCTTAATCTTCTAAAGTTAAGCTTCTTACTAGGTCGTTTCAAATACAGGTTTTATAAGAAAAGGTAAACATAATCCCCCTCTTAAAGAGTTAATCCCTTAACTTATTTACTATTATAATAAAGTCTTTCCTTAAACACTAGTTACTTAATTTAGTATTTATTAGCAAATCTCTTTATCTGTTTATATGTAAACTAAAATTTAACTTATAAGTAATTATATAATTCTTATATCTAATCTATATAGACTGTAACTTAAAAGGCGTTAGTTAGTAAGGCTTAACAGAGTTTAAGCTCCTTACTGTAATTTATAAAGAATAATAATATACTTATTAACTTAACTAACGTTATATTATAAGCTATCTATGCTATTAGTAATAACTTAAACTAATTATCTTATTTAAAGTTAACGTAAGTTTAAAGATACGTTATAAGTATCTAATTAACTTATTCTATCTAACTATCTATCTATAAGTAGAAAGTTATTAAAGGTTTACTTTTTATACCTATTTTTTACATTAATCTTTACTAAAACTTTAATATAATTAACTTATCTTAATCTGTAATAATATTATCTAGCTAAAGGTATTATAAGATTACCTCCTTCTTAAAAATATAAGAGAGTTACTTTACTATTATATCCTTTAAAGTTAGTAAAAAGTAAGCTTATTTTATTAATTCATTAATTATTATAAGGATTTAATTATAAGTAACTCTTATAATAACGTCCTTAAACTTTAAAATCCTAATAATAAAGTTTAGTAAGATAAAACTTTATAACACTTATAATATAAGGAGTAGTTTAAGAAGCCTGTAAGGCTTATAATATTAGTTTTACTTTTAATAACAGATATTACAATTATTAACTATTTCCTTAACTAGCTTCTTTATTCCTAAAAAAAACGTACGTTTACTAAACTTACGTAAAAGTCTTAACTTAACTTATATATCCTCTAAGTTAAGACTTATGAACTTACTAAACGTACTTTTTCCATTTACTTAAATTATAAATATACAGTTTCTCTTAATATTAAAGCTTTACTTTTAGTTTAAGTATATTATCTACACCTTCTAATAATTATCTTAACTAATAACTAATTTTATTGTAATTTAAGTGTATATAGCACTCTTTACTATAATCTTACATATATCTTAAAAAGTCTCTTAAGAAGCACTTATACTTACATGTATCTTCCACTAACCTTCTTACTTAAAAGTCCTACTATTACTAATAGATATTATACTTTATTTATAAGTTTATATAAATATTAATAATTTATTCTAACGTCTAGTTATTTAACACTTATAATGTATATTTTAATATACTATTCTTAACTTTATTAAATATAATAACGGGAATTAAAACTAGATTAACATCCTTATAATCCTATCTTTAAATAAAAGCATTAGCTTACTTATTATCTTTTCCTTTAATATAATAAATCTATAAATAAAATAGGGTTATTAACTTTACCTATTATGCTTATTAAGAGTTAAATTACTTTATTAAGAAGTATTAAAGGTTATTATAATTAAAAAAACCTAAACTAGTTCCTCTATACTACTTAAGTACAGTACTTACTTAATAAAGTATTAAATAATTACTATTAACTCCTTATTATAAATTAAGTATTATAAAGCTAAGTTATAAATCCCTTTTAATAAAAAGGTAACTGGATAGCATTTCTTATTATCTTAAACTTAGCTAAGTTCTCTACCGATTATAAATTTTAAGGAGTCCGTTTCGACTTAAAAAAGCTTTAAGAAATCGGGAAGGGTTAAAACTAATACTGTAATAAAAGTTTGTTTAAGGTCTTTAAACGCCTTTTACTATTTATTAGTCTACTTAAACAGCTTCCCTTTACCTATAAGTTTATAAAGTAATCTTATAATTTTCATAAAATATTTAATAAAGTATTAATAAAAGTTTGTAAAGTTAATAAAGGCTTATAACTCTTTTTAATTCTTTAAAGTAAGCTAATTCCTAATTATTACTATCTTCTCCAGTTATATTTTAAGCTTTTTAAAAGTTACTTTAAACCTTAAATAGTTTAGTTCTTAAACGTAAAAGTAACTCTTCTCTAAGTTCACTATTAGCTTCGCCTTCTCACAAGCTATTAAAACGTATTATATATACTTTTAATATTCTTCTAAAGTTTTAAAATAAATTAAAACATTATCTAAATATATAAAGATAAACTTATTAAGGAAGAGGTAAAAAAACACTATTAATAAGACTTTAAAAGGTTATAGGAGTGTTTATTAATCTTATAAATATAATACAGTACTAATAATACCTATTATAAGTTTAAAGGTTATGTTACACTTATCCTCTTCCTTCACTTTAATATAATTAAACCTTATAAGGAAATCGAGATTAAAGAACCAGTTTACTTTAATAATCCGCTCTTATATCTTTATAATAAGTAGTAATAAGTAATAATTCTTAATTATATCTTTATTTAACGTTTAGTACTTAACAACTATATAAAGTTTATTATCTCCCTTCTTTAAAATAAACAGCATTAAGTATCTTATTAGGGAGTAGGACTTTATAATAAACCCGTTCTTAAAGTTCTTATCAATATACTCCCTTAAGGCTTCAGTTCATTAAAGGTTTAAGTAATAAGGCTAAAAGCTGCAAAACTTTACTCCTAACTTTAACTTAATTTTATAATCCGATAATCTGTAATTTAGCAGTTACATTATCTTTTTTCAAAATAGAGTAAACTTCTTGTATTCTACAGGTACTTTAAATAAGTTAACTTCTTTACTTATTTATAAATCAGCTTCTTACTTCTTTTTACCTTCTAAATTATCATTTAAGTAATGTAATAGGCTCTTTAGCCCTTTAACTATCTTAATAAACCTAACCTAAACTGTACTTAATTCTAAGAGTTTAATACACTTCTAAATACTTCATATATCTTTAAAACGGTTTAATGCTTTCTTAACCTTACCTAAACAGCAATCACAGTTAAAGGACTTACTAAAGGTAAGGTAGCTACTCCTCTAATTAATTACAGGGTTATACCTTTCTAGTTAAGGTAAACTTAAAATTATATTATACTTTAGTACTAATATAACGTTAAAATCTACTTATTATTTATCCTTATCCATTTTAATTAGGAGTAATAAATAGTAAATAACTTTACTATTATTATACCATTAGTCTCAGTGACGCGGTCTTACCCTCCCAATCCGGCGGCATCTGCCGCCGGATTAGGTAGCTTCGACCGCTTACATTCCTTACCCCCTTCTCTCTCTTTACGGTAGTGGTGTAAACGTAACATATACAATGCTCCACTGATCGTGGCCCTGGCTAATCAGCGTGGCGATCAAACCGTCGATTAGCCGGAACCCTGTGATCTAGTTCATGCACTTAAAAACACAAAAGATAGTCCTCTGGCTTCACCAGAGAGCCAGCAGAATCAAGCCTCTAAAATCCCTCTTACTTTCTGGCCGCTCTAGTAGTGGTCGAAAACTGGTAGCGCAATACCTCCTCCTCGCCCTGCCGTCTATCTCCCTCGCCTTACCTCCCTTTCTTCAAGTCTGCCTGGCATTTGGGGCAGAGCTTGACGATATTGCCCTTACCTCCCAGGTGCTCGTGCACGAAACACTTACTGGTGCAGCAAATCCCATCCCTAAACCCCCGAATAGAAGGGTGGGTATAGTCCTTAGACCGACGTCAGTTTATCTTCTTATTTCCGAGCGCTACGAAGCAGAATATGTAATAAGTAAGAAATGGAAGCAATGGGGTTAATTAAATTGGTGATTGTTAGTTACTTGGAGGAAGCCTGGAAAGGCTACCTACATTACGAGTATTTATGACTGTTGGCCCGGAGTGACTGTTTGGAACAGTCATCCTAACAGGATGCTGTCAGGTCGTTCTTCTTCGCCTTGTAGGGCGTCATTCAGGGGCCATGTCGATACTTAAGATTAGAGCAGTAGTTGGCCAGGTCGATGTATCGACACATCTTGGATGGGATAGACTGGAATTGTTACCCTTTTGTGTCAGCCTCCAATTTACATAAGTATAGCGGCAACAAGTGCCTACCTACCTCAACGCTGGTCGGTCCGGATCTGTATATTTGTGTGAGAAGCTATTCTCGACTGAAATAGTTGTCCGTTGAGCTGCCACAAGTTGCCAATACTGGCAATCTTCGTGAGGTACCTTTCACCGTAAGGCTGTTAAGAGCTAAAGAGGTGTGTCGTGCGTCAAGACCCTTAGTGCCCGTTAAATAGCTGTATTTAGAAGACAGCCTAATGCTAAGGTAACCTAGGAGGATTTTGGGGGTGCGCTCCGTATTCCTGTTCTACATCCCCTTCACCTGCTGCCCCTTAGGTTTAAAGGGTTTACGTTGAGTTGGGGCAAAAGGGGTCGTGGTTTGACACGCACGTGTAAGGTCTATTTTGCGTTGCTTTTGTAATTCTAGGACGTCCAAAAACGTGAGGGCAGGGAATTCAACACGTCTCTTGCGGCCACAGCAGCCAATACAGGCTTTGTCTCAAGAAGTTGGGGGGTGTGAACGAGATGGTGAGGCGAGGAAAAGGCCTGTCGATACGCTCGACGGTGAGAAAGATGAGGCGGCTCGAGAGCGGGAGTACATTGGTTGAATGAGGGAGATGGACGTAGGATGAACATTCAAGGGGCGGACTGATCACTTGTTCCCACCAACCCACTCAGGGTTCGATGCTGAGATGAAACTTTGAGAGGTTTGACTCACTCCCAAGGACTCCTGTTGTGTCAAGTTTGAGGTTTATAAACAGCGGCTCTTTACCTCCCTACGACTCATCCCCTCCCCCCAGCCTTTCCGCAGTGGCCACTTGCTTCGAACTGGAATCAGTGACGCTTTAGTTGATTACTCGTAGCTCTCAAGACGCAATACAACGATCCAGCAGCTCCGCTCCATCTTCATTACACAAGGCCAAGATCAACCAACCTTCCGATAACCTTCTCATGGTGCGCCTCAACCCGCCCCGTATCACGTACTACCTTCCTTCAGATGTAATGAACATATGCATGAAGCCACAGCAAGCTTATCAGTGCGGCTGCGTCATTAGACCCTGGATACGCAGCACTGTGACCACTAAGTCACTCGTGGATCCTGCAATAGAACCGAGATCGTCATCGTCCCCAAAGTCTATCCCTGGCCTTGCAGCAACCACTGAAACGAGGAGTACAGGTGGTCGTGCGATCGAAAGAAGGAAGAGTCCCAGGCCAAGAAGGAATCGGAGGTTGCAGAGCCAGCTGGTGCGGTCGGGAATCCCAAGAAGGAGGACAAGAAAACGGAGGAAGCATCTAAGGGTGATGAAGGGAAAGCAAGTGACCTGAACAGCATTAAGCCTCTCAGGGGTTGAAGTGGTAGGAGGTGAGCGAGCGTGGGGATGGCGGTCAGAAGAATAGAGGTTGTCTGGGGAGCTTTCGATGTCCTAATAACTGGTTTCCAGACTTTGAGTGCAACCGAGCATCATAAAAGTGGGGAGGGTTTTTGAGTATACGCGGCTCGGTGCCTGGCATAAGGTTTATGGCGTAGGGTGGATGAGAGCGATGAGATAGAGGATACAGAAAGCCAACCCTTGAAGGCCTTTACCTCCACCACTCCAAGGTGCAGTGGAGACGCACACCTGCCGTGAAACCAGAGATTTTGACCCTGCGTTCTGACCAGTGAAGACTGAAAAAGAGTCCTAGAGCTGCCCGGCGTGGATAGACCAGGAGAGACCAGGTATGTGTGTTCTATGGGACGAATTTGGGCACACGAAATTTCCATTTTCGTGGTTTGCCTACATGATATTGCTCACCCTAGCTCAGGCCTGGCCCAGTCTCTGCGTAGGATTTGTTCAGACATGCTCACCTTTGCTCACCCTAATTTTTATTTCAGCAGACTGCCCTGCAGAATGCTGAATTACTTCAACTCCAGCCGAGTGGGCCTAGAACTAGTCCCGTATGTAAAAATGGGCAAGATGGGAAAAATCCAGACTGCCACCTTGATTGGGGAACCGGCGACGTTAAAGATAAAGGCCGATGAGCCTATCGCCGATGTAATGAAGCGATCCAGAACTCAGATATGCTCCTGAAGCAGAGATGGCTCTAGCTCTGCATTTTCTTTCAAGCTTTCGGCTCGCGTGAAGACAAAAGCTATCAGAAAAACTGCGAATCTGCCAAGAGTATCAAGAAAAGGTTTTGCCCCACGACGGCGGCGTATGTGGTGGATTGTGCCATGGTACAACTTCTTGGCTGCGGAATGTTGGTAAGAGAGTTTCAGGTACACAGGGTTGATCGTGCGGGTTATACGGGTCGTTGCACCGGTTACGATCGTATCGTGACATGAAGTGATCAACGTGTGTGAGCCTTCTTTTCAGGCAAGTGTTGATATTTTAGATTCTAAGCCACATGGCAGACTCCAAGGTAAATCAAACGCTGGTAGTTGATATTAGATTCAAAGTATCAGCACCCATTTCCCTGGTTTCGAAGAGAAATAATCCAGGGCACATTCTTCACAGCACGTCAAAGTCCGGAGTCCAATTTCCCGACGTCCAAACGAGCGTGCCCCTGATATTGCAACCCAACGGAGATGGCAGTCGCCTCGTGTAAGAAAAATAAGGACCTTTTCACTGCACCGCATTGACTGCGTGTACGACCAACCCAAGATAGCGACGGCATCTGGTCCCAGCTTAACTTCCCTCTTCGCCGGCGTGCCAACGCTTGCTCGTTCCGCTGCGTGGGGGCAAGCAGGAGTAGTGAAAACTCTCCATAGAGCCTCGTGCATAGATTTACAACCCAAAATTTCTCTCCATACCCGATGTTGTCGGTTGGGATGCCGTAGTTCGATTTGTATCTTCAGCTCGAAGTGGTCCATCTGCGTCGACCAGAACTCTCGGATCCCCACCACATGTCCCACGGCTCGCGGTGTGTATTTCGGTCCTCGCTCAATCTCCCAATTGTCCGGCCAGGGAACCGAATGGTCAGTTGCGTCCTTCATGCAGTATCTTCGCTCGCCGGTCTTAGTATTTGTCGGGGTCCCTTTTTCTATGTGGATCAGGTCGGGTCGGACGTCGGCTGGGTCTTTTGTACCAGCCCTCTCCATAACAGAGTCCAGAAACACGCTCCAACCAAAGTCGCTGTAGAGGAATGAATGTGCCTGTTTTTGCGACAGGAAAGCCGCATTTTGGTCAAGCTCGAGCTCGAGTCGGTGGACCGCCGAAATGAAGTAGGCGAGTCCGTTGAGCACGTCCTCGGGCCTAACTCTGCCATGATTGGTTTCGTTGGCAGCTAATGTGTGGTAATATCGGAGCTGTCCGCGTTCTGGAAGCCCCTCCATGATGATAGGCATCTGAGCGCATTTTTGGAGATCGTAAACCTGGGAAAAGAGAACCACCATCTCGGCTAGATGCGCAATTTGTCCGATCAACCGCAAATCTGGGGGAATTGTATACGCCGGGCCTGCACCGGCGGCCCTACGCAGATAACCGTTAAACGCTGAAGGGAGGGTGGCCTTGTCCAAGTTGGTCTTGGAGAAGAAGCTTCGATACGATGCCACAGAGTCCTTGTTAACGGAGAGGCCGCTGAATATCATTTCACCGGCAGTCATAACCCTCCAGATCTCAGTGCACACTTGCGGTGCCTTTGTGATGTGCTCCGCCGGCCCTGGCGGCATGTCAAGTTGGGCGTATCGATCCCTATTTTGGGCGGCGACAGCAGCAATACCCATGACCAAGTTCGGGATTTCTTCGAAAATTGGGTCGTGGTCGCTTGTTATGCAATCCGTGTTCAGAATTCGCCGCAGGTACGTCGTGCCATAGCCAGTGAGCGGATGGCGCTCTCGAACGCTGCGGAAGTGCTGGTCTCCATCTTCGGGTGCGCATCCGAGCTGAACTGACATGGACGCATCGTATAGATAAATTTCCACGTCTGATTCGTCATTCTCCAACGGATAGTGAATTGGTATCCCTTGTTGACTTGGTGCGCTGGCTTCAGTAGACCACCGGATTGTTACGTGCGGTTCGGCGTCGTCACCGTAAGTAATCTTTTCCTGGCCTCGTTGAACAACTACATTCAAGCCTAGAAGGTAGTGGGCCCAAATGACTATCAGTATCCATCCCTTCTGTCCTGAGATGGTAACGTGGCGGTCTTTGGGCAGCGATTGCACGGCGTACAGGAAGTCCATCGAACCTAGCATAAGCGTGGGAGTCATGGATAAGTAGTCTGGGTGGAATCGGTAATTGGAAACTGCTTGAAATCTTTGTTCGACGGCTTGACGATACGCTGCCCAAGAAAAAGACGCCGTCTGGGTGGAGCATGCAGTCAGCATGCCGTCAACGCTCTGGACTCCCACATTTCTCCATTCGTGGTCGAGACGGTTCTCGACCCGTTTGGCCATTCCCTCAGATATCATGGCCGCGAGTCTCTGCCGGTCAACAAAGTACCCGAGGAATGAGAGTGTGATAATAGTCCTTAGGTGATACATCGCTTCTGGGGAGAATGCATGTACGATCGTCGGCCCGGGTCCACCGTGAAGCTCGATTAGAGGAGCATTCGGCAAAGGTGTAACCGTCGTAACCGAGACGGCCTGGCGAAAATTGTTTTCGACTTCGCGTTGAATAACGCCCCTGCCAAACACAGAGGCGACATCGGCTTCGACAACAATGTCGGAGCCTGAAGCTTTGAGGTCGCGTGCGAAGCTCAGAAGATATGACCCGGCGGCAATGACTGCCTCCTTAATGGGCAGAAGATTCGTAAGCTCTAGGCTCATCTGCAATCCTAGATACCCGGGCATATTGAGATACTCTCGGAGACGACCAGGAGGAGCAAGAAAATGGTGAAATCAGCTGTTGTAGAGCTTGAGCGCTCACGACTAGCACAGCCTGACCGATCTCCATGAAGACAAACCCCGCTTTCGGACAGGTTTTCGCCTCACTTTTTCCGGCGCTCTCATTGGTAACACGAGTTTGGGCTTTTTTTTGGATCGCGCAAGGATTGGACAGTACGGCTACTGTCACTACAAGTTGTTCTGCAGAGAGTTTCAAAAAAGATTGTAGACAATGAACATGTAAGTGCTCGCGTGAGGGACCAGAACTAGTTCCTTACATCTCTGCTGAATATCTGTTTAGATGTCCCAGGGGTTCACGGATCCGGCCCTTGGCACCCTGGGTCCCTTTTTATTGAAGGGTACCACGGCCCGGAGCTTGGCGCTTCGGGCCTATCAAGTCAAATAACTGCGGGATCATGACGCAAACTAACCTGTGACACTGTTCAGTTTCTGAACGTTCTTGTAGCAATACCATACTCAGCGAGCTCCTCAGATGGCTGATTATCCCGGATGGTAGAAATGATATTTTGCAACTAGATAAGTGTATGGATAGGTGACGTTACCGCTGTGTTGGCGGGCAACGGAATAAGCCGCCTACTGCGGTCTGAATTGGAAATTGGCCAGCGGAAATCCGGAAAGAGGGGTAAGGGCGTGTTCTTTCGCCCAGATTGAAAGTTCAGATTGGCGTTCAGATTGCGCCACAATCAGCAGACTCAACGCCCAGATTGACAGTTGCTGATAGAACCAATTTTGCCTTTCAGTTCGGGATCTGACATCCAATCTGAATGACGAATCCGAAGGAGCGTTCTTTTGCGAACTTCCAGATTGCAGCGCAGTTCAGATCGCCAAGCCGGTGGTTGGTGTTCCTATTTGCTGGTTAGTCCTGGTATCTTCTGGTGTCTCCAGCTTGAGCAGTACTGTAGCGGCCTTGTTTGTTGCAGTTGCTAGGCCCCTACTAGTTGGATGGTTGCGTGCCATCGAAATTGAGGTGTGTTTGCGATGTTTGGGGTTTGGATGTTCAAGGTCACTAATGGTTCAATTTTCAGGGGCTGGCATCGCTGTGGGAGGGGCGCTGTGGCACTCCACGGACAGAAAAAGCAAATTTTCGGTGGCAATCAGCAGCTTTTTTGTCCTGATGGCGACCAGAAGCCCATCAGCAAAATTGAACGCCCCTGATTGGCTGGACTGGCTATTGTGGAGAACATTGCAATCTGAATCGATCTGAGCGCCAAATCCGGCATTTCAGCAAAGTAAGCAATCCGAAGGTTTGAAGAACGGGGCCTCGGACCGCCACCTGAACCGCTAATCTGAAGCCCCAATCTGGGCAAAAGAATACGCCCTAATACCCCAAATGGATCGCCAGTGCTCTGAACAGAGCAACGAACAACAGTTGATCAATCAAGCAACGGTTTCAACGTGTTTTTGCACCTGTTTTGGCCTAATTGATTGCGTAATTGGCCGTCTGAGAGCGCCAGTCAACAATTAACAGTCTGATTCGCGCTATATCACGAATTTATCGGCCCTACGGTTACTGTCGTATTGACGGTTAAATCGCGCATACAGTTTCCGCCAGTGCAACGGCACAGACGAACCCACGATTTAAGCCCCTTGTCAGAAAGGATGTACGGCAGTACCGACGGAGGTCTGCCGGTATGGTCCGCCGGCTGAGGAGCACTCCGATCGGAGCTATACGGAGCTGAGTAGGGGCTGATCGGAGCTGAACCAGCATTGCCGGTTCAGCCGCCCACACACCACCTTTTTTGTATTCCTATAAGAAAGGCTTTCTGGCATGGCTAGAAAGCTACACAAACAGATCAAGCAATACGATCACTTTTGAAACCTTCTTTGTAATAACTGAATTCAACTAGCAGTGCAGTGTTTCTGACACACCGCCGCGGCTACCTTAATATCTCTAAGTACTAATAGTTCGTACTTAAATACATTAAAGAGTTATAAGATCAGACACTAGTTTCACTTCTAACTGTATTATTAACTTACCGTAGTATAATAAATAGAAATCCCAAGCTGGGTCACCATATGTATCTAGCTCTATCTTGGCTTACCGCCTAAGATCAGGGCGAAATCTATAACGCTGTAAAGCAGGAACCGCTGTGCCAATACAGCACTAGATTCGTCAGTACAGGTACTAGATACTTACACACCTGGTAATTAAGCTTTATATTATATATATATTACACCTCCTTCTTTCTAATAGCTACAAATAGTATAATATCAGTATAACAGAGTACACTTGCAAACTTAAGCTCGTTAATAACTTAGTAAAATCACCTGCTTTGTTAAATCAGCGCGGCAGTGTAAAGCAATTGTCAGAAGCTCTTATATAAAGCGATTACATAAGGGTATTATATAAAGCTATCTCATAAAGGTAATTTAATTAGAAATACCATTATTACATAAAGTGTAATACTGCGTCGCTTTTATCACTTTAATACAGTATTTATTTCTGTCTAACAGTTAATCGCTATTATTACTTACACGAAGTTATCTTATACTAACAGAAAAGTTATATTAGCAAAGTAAAGCATGTAATTAAAGTGTAAGAGCATATAATTATACACCTTATAGTAATCTATCACTAAGGGTTACCGTTTGTATATGATCTATAACCTCTTATAATAAGGTTACGGCTACTGGGGGAAGCGATTTTCATACAGTGTAGGTACGTGATAGAGCTTCTATACAACCATTCTATATAATAGTAGAGTTAGCGTCTTACTTTATACTATCATATAGTAAAAGTGTTACAGTACGCTACGCGGCTTAAACTAGATGCAGGGTAATAACGGTGCAGGTGCTTAACTGCATAACGTTTTACTTTTAGTAGTGTACCGGTATGGCTTGTTGTTCTCGTGCCGTGACAAAAAGTATTTTTTTATACATAAAAGCATTTCTTTAATCTGGCTGCCTTAATTAGCAACTTAATATAAGCCCTCTATGTGACGACTAGCAGGCCGCCCTTATGGTCGGCTCGGGCCGACGTGTCCCTACAGACGTCACTGTGTGCCTACAGTGTACACTGTAAGAAAGCACTGTGTGATTATTATGCTTACTCGAGGAGCAGAGTAAGCAGGGTAAGTACGCCTGGCAGTGCTTACTCGGCTTAAGTGCCAAGACTAGTGATTATAGTAATTATAGTATAAGTTACCTCTTTCTTCATTAGTATAGATAGCTATCATCGTACCTATAATAGTGTGAGGAATTCTTTTAATTCCTTACTTAAGTATTTGCTTTATTAACGTATATGATAAGCGAGCGTGTTAGATAAGTGAGCGTGCCACTTTAGCCCCACGTGAGAAGATAAAAGCCATTTTGTCAGCAGGAACCCATAATAAGTGGGGAGCTGGCCCGTGCAGAGCAAGATTGAACATTGAGATTTCTGGATACTGATTTCGGCCTTTACTGTACTAGTTTTAGTCTTTACTGTAGTATACAGTTAAGATCAAAATCATTGTCCACGATTTTATTATGTAGACTATCTTTACACGTGTCAAATTTAAACTGGCTGTAGCTCTTCCTAAGTAAAAGGATGGCAGTTTGCCGCCTACTACTGCAATTGTAGCCCCAGGTGAAGGGATAGCCGTCATCTAAGCACAAGTGTTTCCTTATCATTAGCTAATTACTAAGTAACTGTAGCGAAAAGACTTTGTCTACCCTCTTTCACAAACCTTGCGCTTAGCGTGACCGAGCTTTACACCTTACTCCTAGAACCTGCATCTAAAAACGCCCCCCTTAAGAACTTGAGATCGAGGCCGATGAGGAAGAACTAAACAGAAAGTAAATAGCTAAAGAGACTTTAGTTTTACTGGGCGGCTTATATGGACTTACGTAGTACCTAAACTTATAATCTCGTGAAAATACGTATTACTAGTTATTTAGGAAAGTACTTAACTTTTAAAAGTTATGGACGGCGTTTAGGTTAAAGAATAACTTAGAAATGACCGTAGGGTTGTTATATTAGATTAAACATACCTGTTAATGATGTGTGTAGGTGTGCCCCTTTCCTAAAACCTTTATTCTTATCTTTATTACTCTTAGCTTCTTAGTCTCCTCTTATTAGCCTTAACTTAAGTATATTAAGGTTAAGTTATTTATACTGTTTAGCGTTTTACAATGCTCCTCCCGTATCACCTTTTTACTTATCATTATAATTTCTGTTCTTATTTTCCTAACGTCCTTCGTCTCGGCTTTAATTTTAGTAGATTAATGCTAACTTTGCTATTATAGGTGAAAATCCTCAGATAACCATACCCTTATCACTTACGTTTATATTAGTATATATTGTTTGTTTAGTAGTTCTTTACATTACTTTGTTTTTAATAATATACTAAACTGTAGGGGCTTTGCTTTTTCAGCTGCAGTTTTTATTAATTATTAACTTCTAAAGTACGAGTATATATTACGGCCTGCCCCGAGGTCACAAGGTAAACGTCAGTAAAGACAAGTCGTAGGCCTGAGGCTAAAGGGGTTAGATGCAAATGACTGAATAAAGGCTAGCAACTCTCCTAGGGATACAGTGTCAGGCAGGCTGAAGATTAAGGGTGTTGGGTGAATAGTAGATCTTGTGAACAATTTATCATTACTAGCGTGAGGAACTAAGAGAAGTTCCTCACAACTACGGGCAAGAGGGTTCTATCTATACTCGAGGTGGGACGTGTAACTTGTACCTTGATCACTGCGATCACTGAGTGACCCAAGTGATCAGAGTGATCAACTCTTTTCCTGTGATCACTTTGCCTAGTGCCGAACGGAGTGACCACGCCGTGTGTGTAGACAGTGCAGCCTCCCCCACACTGTCCCCGCCTGCAGGTTATCCTCCAAGCCGTTCCGGCCCTGCGCACGACCTTGCGACAAGGGTCGTGACAGTATACTAAGGAATTATAAATTAAAATCTATAGTAGATATTTCGGAACTTAATTATCTATACGTTTTTCTTTAAGTTAAATTTTTTAACATAAAATATTCTTTAAAGGGCTTAAATATAATCTTTTTAATAGTAGTAAATAAAGATATACGTTTAAATGTCAGTTTATTTTATTAGGTATTAGTATGAAGAGTATAACAACGTATAAGATATTTCGTAGTAAAGAAGTTTATAAAAAGGTTATAACTTAAGTTTAGCTCTTAAACACTAGCCGGAAATGTATTTTCCATGTTATTTTTATTATATAGCTTTTTAAGTATTCCTATTTCTAACAATTTACACTAATAACCTTTAACACTATATAAAGCTAGTAATGCAGTTATGTTGGGTTTTCACAACCCTAACCCGGCTAGTGTGGCTGGAACAGTGTGGCTAGATCTACGCAGCTGCTCTGCAGCTAGCTCCGTGGATCCGCGCACTTACGAAGCCACTAGCTTTGTGGATCCGCACAGCTAAGAACGCCAGACTCCACTGCCAATCTCGTATTCAGTCAGCTAACCTCGCTTCGCAGAAGCGAGTGTGGCTAATGCACTTCGTGCACTGGCCACCCTCACGGCTATAATACCACAGCTTCCGCTCTTAAAGATAGAAATAATTAATCACCTTTAACACACACTGCTTTCTAATGCCTTAACCCCTTTTGCATCTTAACACTTTACTATCTTAATAAGGTTTAAGTTAAGGTCCTTCTTAAACTTCTTTAATTCTTAAACTTATAATATAAGGTTTTTAAGGCTTATAATAACTAATTAGAATATCTCTTCCTAAAGTTAGTCTTCTGTAACTTATACCTTTAGTTATCTTAAGTTTCTACTTTAAAGTTAATCTATAGTAATATACACCTCTGTAACTAACTCTTCTAAGACACTTTTAAGGACTAGATACACTACGTCTTAAGGTTCCTCCTTCTCTTTTTCCTTATCTCCTATATTATATTTATCTATCTAAATACAGTTTTCTTTATTACTTACTATCCTTACATAAACATCTTTAAAGTTAAACTTAATATACTTTCCTCTATCCAAGACTGGCTTCTAACTAACTTACTTTAGTAAAAGGCACTGCTATACTATATAGCCTTTCTGTTAGGTTTTCACAACCCTAACCCGGCCAGTGTGGCCGGAACAGTGTAGCTAGATCCACGCAGCCGCTCTGCGGCTGGCTCCGTGGATCCGCACAGCTAAGAACGCTAGACTCCACTGCTAACCTTATATTCAGTTAGCTAACCTCGCTTCGCAGAAGCGAGTGTGGCTAATGCACTTCGTGCACTGGCTACCCTTACGGCTATAATACCACAGCTTCCGCTCTCAAAGATAGAAATAATTAATCATCTTTAACACACACTGTTTTCCAATGCCTTGACCCCTTTTGCATCTTAACACTTTCTTACTGCAGTTAAAGTACTGGACTTAAGATAAGTCCTTAAGTAGCTTTTACTACTGTTATTATTAAGGTTTATCGCGGTTAAGCTAATTCTAGTGGTTTACTATACCGATATCTATTAGATTAGGGTAATAGCTTATTATAGTTAACTAGTTCCCCTTTTTCTATTCACTTAATTACTAAGGTGTCTGTTCCTTGTAAAAGTTCTTTTAGTAATAGTAATTATAATATTAGTTATTAACTGTAATAATTATCTTAATTAACTCCTAGAGACGATCTAGGTGGTCTTTTTAGTAAAGGTCTCTAGTAACGTGTTCCTTCAGTCCGCTTTAAAATAATATTATTAAAGCTTTTTAACTAAGCTTAGTTTTTACGGCTTTTAGCTTAAAGCGCGTAGAGAACTTAAGGATTAAAGATCTTTATCTTAAAGCTCTAAAGCATTATTTAGCTTATCTTAAAGTATTTAATTCTTTAAACTCTATTTAGAGTTATTTAATAAAGATATTAAAATCATTAAAAATAACTTAAGTTTTTAAAGCTTCCTTATATACTTTATCTACGGAGAAGTTATTAATTATTTTCACGTGGAGTTTATATTATTAAGCTATTACTCTGTCTAATAAAGCTCTAATAAACTTAACTTTTCCTTCTTCTTTAAAGAACTACTTATTGTAATAGGTAATATAACTTTAAAGCTAAGTTATTTAGCCTTTAGTTATATAAAGTCCCCTTTAAAACGTAAAGGTAGGGGAAACTTTACTTACTTTTTTTTATAAGCCTTTAAATTCGTTATTCTCTAGCTTAATAGCGTTAAGTTAAGCTTAGAGTTTCTTAATAAGACTAATATAGCTTTTAATATCCTTAAAGAAGGCTTTATTAAACTCTTTAACTAGTCTTTACTAATTAAGGTTTAACTTTTTAAAGTATGCAGCTAACTTATTAATAGTAGGAAATTAAGGTTAAGCTTATGCTTCTTTAAGCTCTTTACCTTTTTTAAAGGTTGATATATTAGTGATAGGAGAGAGGTAATGTCTGGGAGTTTAATAAATAGTGTTTAGAACTGTAACGTTAGTATTATATTACGACTTGTACTTAATATAAGCCTTAAAAGGACTGGTGCAGGTTAAGACAGAACGTATAACAGGACGCTAACAGGTAAGGGGTGTTTTAAAGACAGCTTATTAAGTTAACACTCTTAAACGGGGGGTTTAATGTTACTATAAGTTACTGTTACTATAATGTATAAAGGTAAGTTTAAATAGTAGGATATAAATGAATAATTGAATATTAGCGTAAGGAATTAGAGTTCCTTACGGTAGTTATAGTTATAATTATAACTATCTATACTAACTAGTTAAGAGGTATATCGTACCTTACTTATAGTATTATAAGTGCTTGTAAAGCGAGCACTCCAAATTACGCAAGCGCTCTGCTTACGAGACTTCTCCTGCTTATAATGCAAGCACTCGGTATACTGCGAGCACCACCTTACTAGTTGTAGGAGCTTTAGGTCTTTACACCCCTAGCTTAGTGTGCAGTACTGTCTGTACTGTCTTTCTGCACTGTTCCTTCTGTAAGGGATTTGTTAAGCCGCTCCGGCTTAAGTAACAGCCTACAGGGTCGTCACATAAAGGTGTTAATCTACTTAACGTACTTAAAATGTTTAAGAGTTTTAAGAGGTATAGTAAAGAAGAACTTTCGTTTTTTTAACTTAATCCTTTCAGTCTATTCCCTCTTACTTTTTAAAGCTTATTTTACCACTTAGGTAACCTAGAGAGCTAAACCTTTAACTCTTTTTACTATCTTAATAAGGTTTAAGTTAAAGTCCTTCCTTCACTTCCTTAATTCTTAAGCTTACAGTATAAGGTTTTTAAAACCTATAATAATTAACTGGAATATCTTTTCTTAAAGTTAGTCTTCTTGTGACGACCCTGCAAGCCGTCACTTAGGCTGGGGCGGTCTGACGAATCCCCCGCAGAAGGAACAGTGCGGGAGGACGGTGTACACCGTCCGGGCGCACTGGGCCAGGAGTGTAAAGACCTGAAGCCCCTACGACTAATGAGGTGCTGCTTACAGCATACCGAGTGTTCGCATTGCGAGTAGGAGAAACCTTATAAGTAAGACACTTACGTGGTGTAAAGTGCTTATATAATGAGCATTTACGACGTTACAAGTAAGGTATAAAGTACCTCTTAGTTAGTATAGATAAAACTTTCGTTATACTTATAACTACTGTAAGGGACTTTAGTTCCTTACATTAATATTTAATTATTTATTTATGTTTTACTGTTCAGACTTACCTTTATATATTATAGTAATAACGACTTATAGTGATATTAAACCCCCTGTTTAAGAGTGTTAGCTTAATAAGCTGTCTTTAAAACGCCTTTTACCCTTTAACGTCTTATTATATATTCTATCTTAACCTATGTTAATCCTCTTAAGGCTTATATTAAGTGTAGGTTATAATACGATATTAATATATAGTTCTGAATGCTGTTTGTTAAATTCTTAGATATTATCTCTTTTTTATTATTAACATATTAACTTTTAAAAAAGGTAAGGAACTTAAAGAAGTGTAAGCTTAACTTTAGCTCTTTATAATTAATAAGTTAATTACATATTTTAAAGAGCTAAACTTTAATTAGTAAAGACTGGTTAAGGAACTTAACAAAGCCTTCTTTAGAGATATTAAGAGTTGTATTAGTCTTATTAAAAAACTTTAAACTTAACTTAATACTGTTAAGTTAAAGAATAATAACTTTAAGGGCTTATAGAAGAAATAAGTAAAGCTCCTCTTACCGTTACACTTTAAGGGAGACTTCATATAATTAAAATCTTAAATAACTTAGCTTTAAAGTTATGTTACTTATTATAACGAATATTTCTTTAAAGAAGAAGAAAAGGTTAGGTTTATTAAAGCTTTATTAGATAGAGTAATTACTTACTAGTATAAACCTTATGCGAAGATAATTAACGACCTCTTTATAGATAGAGCACGTAAGGAGGCCTTTAAGATTTAAACTCTTTTTAACGATTTTGACGTTTTTATTAACTAACTCTGAACTAAATTTAGAGAACTAGACGTCTTAAGGCGGGTTAAGTAATACTTTATAGCTTTAAGATAAATATCCTTAATCCTTAAGTTCTTTACGCACTTTAAATTAAAAGCTGTTAAGATTAAACTTAATTAAGAAGCTCTAGTAATACTGTTCTGGAACGGTTTAAAGGAGTACGTTATTAAAGACCTTTACTAAGAAGATTAATTAAACTATCTTTAAGAGTTAGTTAAGATAATTATTAAAGCTAATAACTAGTATTATAATTACTATTACTGGAGGAACTTTTAAAAGGAACAAAATCTTTACTAATTAAGTAAATTAAAGAAGAAGAACTAATCGACTGTAATAAGTTATTACCTTAAACTAATAGATATTAGTATAGTAAACCGTTAGAACTGACTTAACTGTAATAAATTATAACGATAATAATAATAGAAGTAACTTAAAGACCTATTTTAAGTTTAATGCTTTAACTGCGGTAAAAAAGGTTATATAATATAGCAGTGCCTATCGCTAAAGTAAGTTAATTAAAAACTTATCTTAGATAAAGGAAAGAATGTTAAGTTTAACTTAAGAGACGTTTACATTAAAATGGTAAGTAACGAAGAAGACTGTACTTAAATAGATAAATGTAACTTAGGAGATAAGGAAGAAAAACCTTAAGACGTAATGTACTTAGTTCTTAAGGGTGTCTTAGAAGAGTTAGTTACAGAAATGTAAGTTATTACAGACTAACTTTAAGGTGGAGACTTAGAATTGCTAAAGGTGTAAGTTATAAAAAACTGACTTTAAAAAAAGATATTTTAGCTAGCTATTATAAGTTTTAAAAACCTTACCTTATAAGTTTAAGAACTAAGGAAGTTTAGGAAGGACCTTAACTTAGACTTTATTAAGATAGTAAAGGGAGTTAAAGAGTTAGCTTTTTAGGTTATATAAGTAGTAAAGTAAGTATTAGAAAGTGAAAAAGAGTAAGTTAAAAGAATTAAGTTAGAAAAACGGAAGTTCTTTTTAACTATACCCCTTAAGACTCTTAAACACTTTAAGTATACTAAGTAGATTAGTACCCTTACCTCCTTAGAAAAAGTACAGCTTAGATAGTTACCTTACATTAAAGTTAATGTACTTTAGACTGGTACCTTAAAGGTCCTTTAAAAAAGCACTAAGTAAGTATAATAGTAAAGAGTCTAGGAATTAAAAGAAAAATATTAAAAGTTAGTAGATAAAGTAAAAGACTTATAAGTTAAAAGCTTTACTGTAACGTTTAAAGATAAAGCAGTAGAAATTAAGTTATAACTTTATAATAAAGTTTATTTTATTAATTAACTTAAATATAGACTTATTAAGGAAGGTTATTTTATAGAAGAATAAGTTAGGTTATTATTACTTGAGTTTTGGGAAGAAGTTTAGGAGAAGTAACGTACTTAAAAGTAAGTGGAAGAAGAGAAGAAATAAGGTATTACTTTACCTATTTTATACTTTATAACTACAGTACTTATAGTTAACGTTAATTACCTTAATTATAAGGATATACTGTAAGTTAACTACGTGTACGATAATTACACTTTTAATTAATATAGTGGACTTAAAGCCCTTTATAACTACTTCTTTAGTGTATAAAGACAGGATTACGTTATTATAAGGATAAAATTAGAATTAGCCTATTACTAAGTCTTTTACTCCTTATAAGAGAGTTTAGTAATAAACAGAAGGTTACTATAATTAATTAAACCCCTATTATGTGTTGGTGAGGAAGGGTATTTAATAACTGTTTAGTTGTAATATATTTACTGCATTTTAAAGGAAAGGTTAGAGAATAGTAGAAGTAAGAGGATTATTAACAGATTTAAGAGTAAAAGGATATTACTGTAATCTAATCCTGTAAAGCGTATTACTAACTTATTAAGGAGTTTTAAAACATTAAACCTTTTAAAGTTAACTAGACGTTAAGGTGTGAGAACTTAAAAAGGGTCGATTGCTAGGTCTATATAACGACCCTGTAAGCCGTCACTTAGGCCGGGGCGGCCCGACGAATCCCCCGTGGAAGGGACAGTGCGGAAGGACAGTGTACACCGTCTAGGCGCACTAGGCCAGGGGTGCAAAGACCCGAAGCCCTTACGACCAGTAAGAAAGCGCTTAGTGGTCCACAGGGACTGATAACACCAAGCACCGCTTAGTTAGCTGCTTAGCCGTAACTGTATAGTGCACCACTAAGCATAATAAACTAAGTAAAGTATAAAGTACCTCTTAGCTAGTTAGTATAAATAGTTATAGTTATGCCTATAACTACTGTAAGGGACTTTAGTTCCTCACGTTAGTATTTAATTGTTTATTTATATCTTACTATTTAGACTCACCTCTATACATTATAGTAACAACGACCTACAGTAATATTAAACCCCTGTTTAAGAGTGTTAGCTTAATAAGCTGTCTTTAAAACACCCCTTACTTATTAATGTCCTGCTATACGTTCTGTCTTAACCTACACTAGTCCTTTTAAGGCTTATATTAAGTATAAGTTATAATACAATATTAGCGTTTTAGTTCTAAACGCTATTTGTTAAATTCCTAAATATTACCTCCCTCCCACCACTAACATATTAACTTCCAGAAAAGGCAAGAAGCTTAAAGAGGCTTAAGCTTAGCCTTAGCCCCTTACTGTTAATAAATTAGCTGTATACCTTAAAGAGTTAAACCTTAACTAGTAGGGGCTAGTTAAAAAACTTAATAAAGCCTTTCTTAGAGACATTAAGAGCTATATCAGTTTTATTAAAAAACTTTAAGCTTAACTTAACATTATTAAGCTGGAAAATAATAACTTAAACGGCTTATAGAAGAAATAAGTAAAGCTCTCCCTACTGTTACGCTTTAAAGGAAACTTTATATAACTAAAGTCTTAAATAACTTAACTTTAAAGTTATATTACTTATTATAATAAGCAGTTTTTTAAAAAAGAAGGAAAGGGTAAGTTTACTAAAGCTTTACTAGATAAAGTAACTGTTCGCTAATATAAACTTTATATGAAAATAATTAATAACCTTTTTATAAATAAAGTGTGTAAGGAAGCCCTTAAAACTTAAACCCTTTTTAACAATTTTAACGTTTTTATTAACTAACTTTAAACTAAGTTTAAAGAACTAAATACCCTTAAGCGGGCTAAGTAACACCTTATAACCTTAAGATAGATATCCTCAGTCCTTAAGTTCTCTACGCGCTTTAAGTTAAAAGCTATAAAAACTAAACTTAGTTAAGAGGCTTTAATAATGCTGTTCTAAAGCAGTTTAAAGAAGCACGTTATTAGAGACCTTTATTAGGAAGATTAATTAAACTAGCTGTAAAAGCTAATTAAGATAGCTATTAAAGCTAATAATTAGTATTATAATTACTATTATTAGAAAAACTTTTAAAAGGAATAAACTCCTTATTAGCTGAAAAAGGGGAACTAGTTAATTATAATAGGTTATTACCTTAAACTAATAGATATTAGTATAATAAACTGCTAAAACTAACTTAACTGTAATAAACCTTAATAGTAACAGTAATAGAAACAGCTTAAAGACTTATTACAGGTTTAATACTTTAACTGTACTAAGAAGGGCTATATAACATAGTAATACCTGTCATTAAAGTAAGTCAGTTAGAAACTAGTTTTAAAAGGAGGAAAACATATTAAGTTTAACTTAAGAGACGTCTATATTAGAATAATAAGTAATAAAGAAGATTACACTTAAATAAGTAAATGTAACTTAAAAGATAAGGAAGAAGAAGAAAAGGAACTTTAAGATATAATATATTTAATCCTTAAAGGTATCTTAAAAAAGTTAACTATAAAGGTGTAAGCTGTAAAAGACCGACTTTAAGGTAGAAACTTAAAACTACTAAAGGTATAAGTTACAGAAGACTAACTTTAGGAAAAGATGTTTTAATTAGCTATTATAAGCCTTAAAAGCCTTACCCTGTAAGTTTAAGAATTAAAGAAGTTTAAGAAAGACCTTAACTTAAACTTTATTAAAATAGTTAAGGAAGTTGAAGAACTAACTCCCTAAGCTACCTAAACAGTAAAGTAAACCTTAAAAAGTAAAAGAAAGTAAGTAAAAAGAATTAAGTTAGAAAAACAGAAGTTCTTCTTAACTGTATTATTACGACCTGCACCCGACACAGGCCTTGAGAGGACTGGCGCAGGTTAAGACAGAACGTATGGCAGGACGCTAACAGGTAAGGGGTGTTCCGAAGACGGCTTATTAAGCTAGCACTCCTAGACGGGGGTTTAATGTCACTGTAAGTCGTTATCACTATAATGCACAGAGGTAAGTTTAAACAGTAGGATATAAATGAATAATTAAATACTAGCGTAAGGAACTAGAGTCCCTTACAGTAGTTATAAGTATAACTATAGCTATCTATACTAACTAACTAGGAGGTATTTCGTACTTTACTTATAGTATCGTAAGTACTTATTATGTAAGTACTCTACACTGCGTAAGTGTTCTGCTTGTAAGGTTTCTCCTACTCGCAATGTAAGTACTCGGCATGTTATAAGTAGCACTTTACTAATTGTAAGGGCTTTAGGTCTTTACACCCCTAACTTAATACGTCTAGACGGTATGCACCGTTTTCCCGCATTATTCCTTCTGTAGGGGATTTATTAGGCCGCTTTAGCTTAAGTAACGGCTTATAGGGTCGTTACACAATTCCCCCTCTTTAACGTTCTTTTCCCACAAAGAACTTAAGAGGTAAGTTTCTCCTTTCACTATTTTACTATACAATAAATATCTGGCTTTTAAGTCTTAAAATGGGAACAGGGTAGAAGTACTAACCGTTACCTAAACCTTACAACTTACACATATACGTTTAGTAACGAAATGTCCCTTTGTTCTTTTTGTAAGTCTGCTAACCTTCCGTTTATCTATTGGGTTTCGAACCGGTTTAACAGTTACGACTACTGTTTAGAAAGGCACTAGCCTTCTTAGTGCAACGCTTTTAGTATTAGTGAAGCGAAGTTGAAGGCTCTTCTCGTTGAAAAGTAGAGCCTTAACTTATAAGTCGAGTTTACTGCTTAGCAGCTCTATAAGGCCACTGCTAAGCTCTAAAAGGCGTTAGCGCACTTAATATACCTTCATAAGCAGCAGTCCCGCCTCAAGGACCGGGTTACGAAAGCGTTTAGTCATAAAGCGGAGCTGCTAGAGTTCTAAGAAAGTGAGGAAGTTAAGCTAAACGCTCTTCCTGAAGATGTGGAGTCTTTCGACTAGGGGAACTTTTTAGCGGAGTCCTTATAGTAAGTAGTTGCTTTATAACTGCTTTCTTCAGTAAGTTCAGCGCTTATAAGAGCCTTAGTAACTTTTTGCTTGTTCTTCTTTTGCTAACTTCTTTCCTTAGTAGTATTTATTTTTCGTGTGGAGCTTTGCTAGGAGCTCTAAAGGCTTAACTTCCTTATTAAGTCTAAGGTCTTTATAACTTATAGTTAAGGGTTTTAATAAATATCCTCCTATACTTATTAAGGAGTTTCCTGCCGCTTCTTGGGCTTTAAGTCCTACAGTAGTCTTGCTTTTCAGTATAGTAATTTAGATGTCAGATCTTATCTTATTTCTAGTTCTTATTAGTCTGGATTTTTTCGGTAGAACTCTGTAATTAGGTTTAAGCACTTAAGATTTTTGACTGGCTTTTACGAGTTACTTTCAGGGCCGTAGTCTAGCTACTTAACGAGATACTCGAACGTGTTCTTTCCCCTTTGTGAATTTATAACTTCTTTAACGTCGTATTTGTCTTTATCGGCATTAATCTTAATCTTTTTTTCTAGAGGAACTCTTTTTAGGGCAGGTTCTAGAAGTGAGATGTGGAAAACCTTAGTCTGTACCTTTATACTAATAGGTAAGTCTAGTTTATAATTAGAGGTAGCGACCTTTTTCTTAATTCGGAACGGTCCGTGCCTTTTAAAGTTAAGCTTCTTACTAGGTTGTTTCGAATGTAGGTTTTGTGAAAAAAGGTAGATATAGTCCCCTTCCTGAAGAGTCAGTCCTTTAACTTGTTTGCTATTGTAATAAAGTCCTTTCTTAAGTACTGGTTGCTTAGTTCGGTATTTATTAGTAAACTTCTTTATTCGTTTGCGTATAAACTTAAGTTCGGTTTATAAGTAGTTATATAGTTCTTATATCTAGTTTACATAGACTGTGGTTTAAGGGGTGCTGGTAGGTAGGCCTTAACGGAGCTTAAGCTCCTTACTATAGTTAGTAAAGAATAGTAATATACTTATTAACTTAATTAGCGTTATATTGTAAGCTATCTATGCTGTTAGTAATAGTTTAAGCTAATTATCTTATTTAAAGTTAATGTAAGCTTAGAGATACGTTATAAGTATTTAGTTAACTTACTCCGTTTAGCTATCCATTTATAGGTGGAAAGCTATCGAAAGCTTACTTTTCACTCCTATTCTCTACATTAGTCCTTACTAAAACTTCGATATAATTAGCTTATCTTAATTTGTGACGATATTATCTAGCTAAAAGTATTATGCAATTACCTCTTTCTTAAAGATATAAGTAAGTTACTTTACTGTTATATCCTTTAAGGTTAACAGAAAGTAAGCCTATTTCGTTAATCTGTCGATTACTATAAGGATCTAGTTATAAGTAACTCTTATAATAAGGTCCTTAAATTCTAGGATCCTAGTAACGAAGTCGAGTAAAATTAAACTCTACAGCGTTTATAGTATAAGGAGTGGTTTAAGAAGTCTATAAGGTTTATAATGTCGGTTTTACTTCTTATAGCAGATATTGCAGTTATTAACCACTTCTTTAACTAACTTTTTTATTCCTGGGAAAGTGTACACCTGTTAAGCTTATGTAAGAGTTTTAGCTTAGCTTATATATCTTTTAAGTTAAGATTTATAGACTTGTTAAACATACTTCTTTTATTTATCTAGATTGTAAATATACAGTTTCTCTTAGTATTAAAGCCTTACTCTTAGTTTAAGCGCACTGTCTACACTTTCTAGTAGCTGTTCCAGCTAATAACTAGTTTTATTATAATTTAGATACTTTAGGTACTCCTTACTACAGTCTTACATATACCTTAAGAAGTCCTCTAAAGGACACTTATATTCGCAGGTTCCTTCCGCTAACCTTCTCGCTTAAAAGTCTTATTATTATTAATAGATATTATACTTTATTTATAAGTTTATACAGATATTAATAGTTTATTTTAGTATTTAGTTATCTAACACTTACAGTGTATACTCTAGTATACTGTTTTTAGCTTTGTTAAATATAGTGATAGGGACTAGGACCGGATTAGTATCCTTATAGTCCTACCTCTGACTAAAAGTATTAGCTTACCCGTTATCTTTTCCTTTAACGTAGTAAATCTGGAAATAGAATAAGGCTATTAATTCTACCTATTATACTTACCGTAAGCTAAGTTCCTTCGTTAGAAAGTACTGGAAGTTATTATAGTTTAAGAAGACCTAAACTAGTTCTTCCATACCGCTTAGATATAATACCCACTTAGTAAAGTATTAAATAATTACTATCAGTTCCTTATTATAGATTAGGTATTGTAAGGCTAGGCTGTAGATTCTTTTTAATAAGAAAGTAATTAGGTAGCGTTTCTTATCGTCCTAGACTTAGCTAAGTTCTCTACCGATTGCGAACTCTAAGGAGTTAGTCTTGATTTAGAAAGGCTTTAAGAAATTAGAGAAAGTTAAGACTAACGCTATAATAAAGGCGTACTTAAGGTCTTTAAACGTCTTTTACTATCTATCGGTCTACTTAAACGGCTTTCCCTTACCTGTAAGTTTATAGAGTGGTTTTACGATTTTCGTAAAGTACTTAATAAAATAGTAATAAAAGTTCGTAAAGCCGATAAAGGCTTATAACTCTTTTTAGTTCTTTAAAGTAAGCTAGTCCCTGATTGCCTCTGTCTTCTCTAGCTGCATTTCGAGCCTTTTAAGGGTTACTTTAAACCCTAAATAGTTTAGTTCCTAAATATAGAAGTAGCTCTTTTTTAGGTTTACTATTAGCTTTACCTTCTTAAGAGCTGTTAAAACTTATTGCATATACTTTCGGTATTCCTCTAAAGTTTCGGAGTATATTAAAACGTTATCTAAATATATAAAAACAAACTTATTGAGGAAGGGGCAGAAGATACTGTTAATAAGGCCTTAGAAAGTTATAGGAGTATTTGTTAATCCTATCGGTATAACGCGGTACTGGTAATACCCGTTACAAGTCCAAAAAGCCGTTTTATATTTATCTTCCTCTTTTACTTTAATGTAATTAAATCCTATAGGGAAATTGAGGCTGGAGAACTAATTTACTTTAATAATCCGTTCTCGCATCTCTGCAATAAGTAGTAATAAGTAACGATTCTTAATTATATCCTTATTTAACGTTCGGTAATTAATAACTATACGTAGCTTACTGTCTCCCTTCTTTAAGACGAATAGTATTAGGTACCTTGCTGGGGATTAAGACTTTACGATAAACTTATTCTTCAGGTTCTTATTAATATATTCCTATAGGGCCTTAGCTTACTAAGGGTTTAAGTGGTAAGGTTAAAAGCTGCAGAGCTTCGCTCCTAGCTTTAGCTTAATTTCGTAGTCTTACGGTCTATAGTCTAGTAATTGCGGTATCTTTTTTCGAAACAGGGTAAACTTTCTATATTCTATAAGTACTTTAGATAAGTCGACTTCTTCGCTTATCTATAAATTAGCTTTTAATTTCTTTCCACCTTCTAAATCGTTATTTAAGTAATATAGTAAACCTTCTAATCCTTTAACTGTCTTAATAAACCTAACTTAAACCATGCTTAATTTTAAGGGTTTAGTGTGCTTTTAAGTGCTTTATGCATCTTTAGAACGGTTTAGTACCTTTTTAGTTTCCTCTAAACAGCGATTATAACTAAGGGATTTGCCGAAGGTAAGGTAGCTACTCCTTTAGTTAATTACAGGGTTGTACTTTTCCAGCTAAGGTAGACTTAGGATCATGTTATAACTTATAACTAGTGTAACGTTAAAGTCTACTTATTATTCGTCCCTGTCTACTTTAATTAAGAGTAGTAAGTAGTAAGTAACTTTACTGTTATTATATTAATATAGGCCTCCTTCTCCATTCTAAATAGGAATAACCTCTTTATACTCTTCGTTAAGAAGTTTCCTTCAGTTAACTAATAAAGGGTATATTAGGTTAGAAACACTTTTATTATTAATCACTACTTTTACCTTAAACGGCCTCCCTCTTCTATCTATTATGTTAATACTGACAGAGTAATACTTATACTCTTTTAATATTTAAGTTATAATAATTATTTATCTTTAAGGTCTTATATAGCTTAACTTCTAAATACCTCTCCTTCTTCTTAGGGTTTTTACTAACTAGCGAACTACTAATTTCCAGCCCTTTTAAAGGGCTTGCAGCCTTTTCTTAATTCTTTCTAAAAAAATAAGTAGCTTTAATAAACTTAGCAATCAACTTTTCTTAAGTTTTCACGCCTTAGTGTCCAGTCGACTTCGAACAGTATAATATTTTTAAAGTCTTTAATAAGTTGATAATACGCTTTACAGGCTTAGATTGCAGTAATGTCTTTCTGCTTTTAGATCTGTTAATAGTCTTCCCACTTTTACTACTCTTTAACTTTTCCGTTAAGGTGTAATAAACACATTACGATTAGGTAGTTATTAAGTATTCCTCCTCGCTAACATACGGCAAGGGCTTAATTAACTACAGTAACCTTCCACTTATTACTAGATTCTCTTATTGGGAAGTAGGAGATTTAGTAATAAGCTAGTTCTAACTCTACTTTTACAACAGCGTAATCCTATCTCTGTATACTTAAGAAGTGGTTATAAAGGGCCTTAAGTCTATAATGCCAGTTAAAAGTGTAGTTATTATATATATAATTAATTTACAGTATATCTCTGTAATTAGGGTAGTTAATATTAACTACAGGTACTACAGTTATAGAGTACGGAATAGGGGAAGTAACGCCTTATTTTTTCTCTTCTTCCACTTACCTCCGTATACGTTATTTCTCTTAAACCTTTTCCTAGAACTCAGGTAGCAGTAACCTAGCTTATTCTTCTACGAAACAGTCTTCTTTAATAAGGCAGTATTTAAGTTAGTTTACGAAGCGAACTTTATTATAGAGTTATAGCCTGATTTCCACTGCTTTGTCTTTTAACGTCTTAGTAAAGCCTTCAACTTATAAGTCCTCTATTTCGTTTACCAACTCTTAATATTTCTCCTTTAACTCTTAAACCCTCTGTTAGTGTACTTACTTTATGCCTTCTTAAGGAACCTTTAAAGTACTAGTCTAAAGTATACCAGCTTTAATACAGGGCAGCTACTTAAGCTATCCCTTTTCTAAGGAGATAAGGGTACTAATCTACTTAACGTACTTAAAGTGTTTAAAAGTCTTAAGAGGTACTGTTAAGAAGAACTTTCGTTTCTTTAGTTTAATTCTCTTAATTTGCTCTTTTTTACCTTTTAGGGCTTACTTTACCGCTTAAGTGGCCTGGAGGGCTAGTTATTCGACTCCCTTTACCATTTTGGTAAGGTCTGAATTAGGGTCCTTCTTAGACTTCTTTAGTTCTTAAGCTTACAGGGTAAGGTTTTTAAGGCCTGTTACAGCTAATTGGAATATCTCTTCTTAAAGTCGGTCTTCTGTAACTTACATTTCCAGTAATTTTAAGTTTCCACTTAAAAGTTAGTCTGTAACAACTTATACCTCTATAGTTAACTCTTTTAAGACACCCCTAAGGATTAGGTATATTACATCTTAGGGTTCTTCTTCCTTCTTTTCCTTGTCTCCTAATTTACATTTATCTATTTAGGAGCAGTCTTTCTCGTTACTTACTATCCTAATATAGATATCTCTTAAATTAAGCTTAACGTGCTTTCCTCCTTCTAGAACTAGCTTCTAACCGACTTACTTTAGTAATAGGTATTACTATACTATATAACCTTTTTTACTGCAGTTAAAGCACTGGACTTAGGACAGGTCTTTAAACTGCTTCTGCTACTGTTATCGTTAAGGTTTGTCGCGGTTAAGTCGATTCTGACAGTTTACTATACTAATGTCTATTAGTCTAAGGTAATAACCTGTCGTAGTTGATTAGTTTCCCTTTTTAAACTAGTAAAGGGTCTGTTCTTTCTAGAAGTTCTTTTAGTAATGGTAATTATAGTACCGGTTGTCGGCCTTAATAGCTATCTCGATTAGTTCTTAAAGGTAATCTGGTTAATCTTCTCGGTAGAGGTCTCCAGTAATATATTCCTTTAAGCCGCTTTAGAACAGCATTACTAAGGCCTTTTAGCTAAGTTTAATCTTTACTACTTCTAGTTTAAAGCGTGTAGAGAACTTAAAGACTGAAGATATTTATCTTAAGGTTATAAGCCGCTGTTTAGCTTACTTAAGGGTGTTTAGTTCTTTAAACTCAGTCTAGAGTTAGTCGATAAATATATCGAAGTTATCGAAAAGAGCCTAAATCTTAAAGGCCTTTTTGCGCGCTCTGTCTATAGAGAGGTTATTAATTATCTTTACATAGGGTTTGTACTAGTAAGCAGCTACTTTGTCTAGTAAGGCTCTAATGAACCTGACCTTTCCTTCTTCTTTAAAGAACTGCTTATCGTAATAAGTAATATAACTTTAGAGTTAAGCTATCTAAGACTTTAACTGCGTAAAGTCTCCCTTAAAGTGTAACAGTAAGGGGAGCTTTACCTGTTTCTTCTGTAAGCTTTTAAGGTCGTTATTCTCTAGTTTAATAGCATTAAGTCGGGCTTAAAGTTTTTCGATAAGACTAATATAACTCTTAATATCTTTAAGAAAAGCTTCATTAAGTTCCTTAATTAGTCTTTACTAATTAAAGTTTAAGTCTTTAAAGTGTACAGCTAACTTATCGATAGTAAGAAGTTAAAGTTAAACTTACGTGTCTTTAATCTCCTTTCCTTTTCTAAAGGTCGATATATTAACGGGAGAGAGGTAATATCTGGGAATTTAATAAACAGCATTCAGAACTAGGACGCTAATATTATATTATAACCTGTATTTAATATAAGCTTTGAGAGGATTAATGCAGGTTAAGATAAAACGTATAGTAAGACGTTAATAGGTAAAAGGCGTTCCGAAGATGGCTTATTAAGCTAGTATTCCTAAATAGAGGTTTAATGTTACTGTAAGTTATTATCACTATAATGCATAGAGGTAAGTCTGAACAGTAAGATATAAATGAATAATTAAATACTAGCGTGAGGAATTAGAGTCCCTTACAGTAGTTATGGGTATAACTATAGCTATCTATACTAACTAACTGGGAGGTACTTCGTACCTTGCTTATAGTGTCGCGAGTGCTTATTATGCGAGCACTCTGCACCGCGTGAGCGTTCTGCTCATAAGGTTTCTCCTGCTCGCAATGCGAGCACTCGGCATGCTGTGAGCAGCACCTTACTGGTTGTAGGGGCTTCGGGTCTTTGCACCCCTGGCCCAGTGCGTCTGGACGGTGTGCACTGTCTTCCCACACTGTTCCTTCTGCAGGGGATTCGTCGGGCCGCCCCGGCCCAAGTGACGGCCTGCAGGGTCGTCACATGTACTTCCTGAAACTTTTAAACACTTTAAGCACGTTAAGTAAATTAACACCTTTACCTTTTTAAAAGAAAGACAGTTTAAATAACTACCTTATATTAAGTTTAATATACTTTAAATTAATACCTTAAGAGTCTCCTGAAAGGGTATTAAGTAAGTATATTAATAAAGGGTTTAAAAGTTAAAGGAAAAACATTAAGAATTAATAAACGAAATAGAGGACTTATAAGTTAAAAGCCTTATTATAATATTTAAGGATAAAGTAATAAAGATCGGGCTATAACTTTATAATAAAGTTCACTTTACTAATTAACTTAAATATTAACTTGTTAAAGAAGGTTATTTTGTAGAAGAATAAGTTAGGATATTGTTACTTAAGTTTTAAGAAGAAATTTAGGAAAAGTAACGTATATAAAGGTAAGTGGAAGAAGAAAAGAAATAAGACGTTACTTCCCTTATTCTATACTTTATAACTGTAATACCTATAGCTAATATTAACTACCTTAACTATAAGGATATACTGTAGATTAACTATATATATAATAATTACACTTTTAATTAGCATTACAGACTTAAGGCCCTTTATAACCACTTCCTTAATATATACAGACAGGATTATACTATTATAAGGGTAAAGTTAAAGTTAACTTACTACTAAGTCTCCTACTCCCTAATAAAAGAGTTTAATAGTAAGTGGAAAGTTATTATAATTAACTAAGCCTTTACTATATATTAGTAAAGAGGGGTACTTAATAATTACTTAATTACAATATATTTATTACATTTTAAAAGAAAAGTTAAAGAGTGGTAAGAATAAAAGGATTATTAACGGATTTAAGAGTAAAAAGATATTACTATAATCTAGTTTTACAGAGTGTATTATTAACTTATTAAAGACTTTAAAAACATTAAACCGTTTAAAGTTAATTAGACATTAAAACGTGAAAACTTAAAAAAGGTTAATTACTAAGTTTATTAAAGTTACTTATTTTTCTAAAAGGAGTTAGGAAAAAGCTATAAACTCTTTAAAAGGGTTAGAAACTAATAGTTTACTAATTAGTAAAAACCTTAAGGTGAAGAAAAGGTATTTAAAGGTTAGGTTAGATAAGACCTTAAGGACAGATAGTTATTATAACTTAGATATTAAAGGAGTATAAACACTATTCTGTTAGTATTAACTTAACAGATAGAAAAGGGAAGCCGTTTAAAGTAAAAGTAGTGATTAATAATAAAAGTGCTTCTAACTTAATACACCTTTTATTAATTAACTAAAGGAAACTCCTTAATAAAAAGTATAAAGAGGTTATTCCCATTTAAAATAAAGAAGAAAGCTTATATTAATATAATAACAGTAAAGTTACTTATTACTTACTACTTTTAATTAAAGTAAATAGGGATAAATAATAAGTAGACTTTAACGTTACATTAGTTACAGGGTATAATATAATCTTAAGCTTACTTTAATTAGAAAAGTATAACCTTATAATTAATTAAAGGAGTAATTACTTTACTTTTAATAAATCCCTTAATAATAATTACCGTTTAAAAGAAACTAAGAAGGTATTAAACTGTTTTAAAGATACACGAAATATTTAAAAACATACTAAACCCTTAAAACTAAATATAGTTTAAGTTAGGTTTATTAAGATAGTTAAAAGATTAAAAAGTTTATTACATTACTTAAATAACGATTTAAAAGGTAAAGAGAAGTAAAAAGCTAATTTATAAATAAGTGAAGAGATTAACTTATTTAAGGTACCTGTGGAATATAGGAAGTTTACCCTATTTTAAAAAAAGATACTGTAATTATTAGATTACAGACTGTAAGATTATAAAATTAAGCTAAAGCTAAAAGTAAAGCTCTGTAGCTTTTAGCCTTATTACTTAAACCCTTAATAAGTTAAAGCTTTAAGGTAGTACGTTAATAAGAATTTAAAAAACGGATTTATCGTAAAGTCCTAGTTCTTAATAAGGTATTTAGTGCTATTTATTTTAAGGAAGGGAGATAGTAAACTACATATAGTTATTAATTACTAAATGTTAAATAAAGATATAATTAAGAATTATTACCTGTTATTACTTATTATAAAAATATAAGAATAGATTATTAAAGTAAACTGGTTTTCTAGTTTTAATTTCCTTATAAGATTTAACCACGTTAAAGTAAAGGAAGAGGATAAGTATAAAACGGCTTTTCAGACTCGTAACAGGCATTACTAGTACTGTATTATGCTAATGGGATTAATAAACGCCTTAACGACTTTCTAAGGCCTTATTAACAGTGTTCTTTATCCCTTCCTTAATAAGTTTATCTTTATATATTTAAATAACGTTTTAATTTATTCTAAAACTTTAAAAGAATACTAAAAGTATATATAATAAGTCCTAATAGCTTTTAAAAAGGTAGAGCTAACAGTAAACTTAAAAAGAGCCACTTTGATATTTAAGAGTTAAACTATTTAAGGTTTAGATTAACCCTTAAAAAGCTTAAAATATAAAAGGAGAAGATAAAGGTAATTAAAGACTAGCTTACTTTAAAAAACTAAACAAAGTTATAAGTTTTTATTAACTTTATAAACTTTTACCGATATTTTATTAAATACTTTACAAAGATTGTAAAACTATTATAAAATTGCTGGCGTCGCTTCGTTCGTCATTCCACGACGGCCCTTCGCTACGCTACGGGGCGCTCCATACCTCACTTTCGCTCCTGGCAATTTTAGCGTAAGGTATTAAGCTTATTTAAATAAGTGCAGCGAACAAAGCGACAGAAACCTATCCAGAGGCTAATACATCTATTTAAAGAGATAAAAAAATAATTCAAAATAAATCCTACTTTTTAAAGCTTTATTTTTAAGATTTAAAGACTTTATTTTATATAGTTTACAGGCTTTCTTTTACAGAGTTTACAGGCTTTATTCTACAGGGTTTACAGGCTTTATTTTACAGGGTTTACAGTTTTTATTCTACAATTTACAATTTACAGCTTTTTTTCACTTTCACAAATGCAATTCGAACTGGGAACCTCTTTAATTTATATTACGCTATTTACCACTATACTATTTCTATTTCTATCTGTGAAAAACTAAAGGTTTTTTTAAC